>Ga0315276_10000134_pt1 | contig 59809 bp, 52 predicted proteins | sample YL17G05_0_MG_FD_204542 | JGI IMG/M metagenome (GOLD analysis project Ga0315276, IMG submission 204542) | Sediment microbial communities from Yellowstone Lake, YNP, Wyoming, USA - YL17G05_0 | ecosystem: Environmental > Aquatic > Freshwater > Lake > Sediment | place: USA: Wyoming | collected...
TACAGTCTGCCGGGCGGCAATGATGACTACGATCTGGTCGTCAACGGTCCGGAAGGGTTCGAGAATATCCAGGTAATCGCGTCACGCGAGCGATTCCCGATTCCGGACTGGTATCGCGGTCCGGAATTAGTAGCTGACACCGATGATCGTGATTCCTACCTGGACTGGGTGAACACCACCTACTTTACGGATTATGGTGGCCAGCGCTTCGCTTACGATCGCGCCGTGGTTTATGTCAACAATTGGGAGGAAGATTACTTCCGCCCGATCTACGATCCGGTCTATCCAAGCTGGACCCTTTACGGCAACTGCTATATCGACTACCCGTGGGGAGCTTCAGTCTATGTCAATGGCGTCTATTGGGGTTGTGCCCCCCTGTATGTTCCCCGCATTGCAGTTGGCTGGAATACGATCACGATTTATGACCACTGGGGTTCCTGCTGGGAGCATGACTTCCACGTCAGCCGTTACAACACCGTAGTGTTTAACAAGACGATCATCATCACCAGTCCGACCGTAAAATCGAAGTACAAAGAAGTCCGTACGCTCGGGTATCGCGACCCGGCGAGAAATGGGTACCCGGATTTCGAATCTCGTAGAGAAGCTTTCGGCGCGGGGATATCAAAGAGCGGCGCTGTTGTCGGCAAAGGTGGAGGACAGTCTGATAACGATGGACCGGACTTTGAGTCAGTCCCGAAGAAATACGTTCGCGGCTCGACCAAACTGGTAAAGACAGAACGCGGCTTTGAAACCGACGCTTCTTCGGCCATCTTCCCGGACAAGACCGACAGCAAGCGTGGAAGTACCAGTCGCTCCAGAGTGAACCGGGTTTCGGACAGCAGGTCGAAGTCTTCTGGGAGTACGCCGTCTTCAGGAGCAGATGAATCAGGCACAACGTTCAATCCGGAGAAGCCGGGTGGCTCACGAAGCAGCGATGGCGCCGGTGATGGTTCCAAGTCGACCATTGGTTCATCGAAGCGTCGCACCAATGGTGCCGATACACCTGACCGGAAATCCAGCTCGTCTTCATCAAACGCTCCTGTTATCGAAAAGCGGAAATCATCCGGCAAATCGGAGTCGGGAACAATAAGACAGGAGTCAAGCAAACAGAAAACGTCGCAGCCTTCTGACACGAGGAAGGAAGTCAAACCGGCGGCTCCATCTGGTGGCAAGTCAAGTTCTTCTGATGAGAAGAAATCCAGTTCGTCCAAAGGAAAAGGTGGCGGCGGAGAGACGAAAACGAGCGGGCATAAATAGCAAAGTTGATACCATCCCCGATTTGGCCGGGCGCTTAGTGGCGCCCGGCCTTTTCATTTGTAACGTTTTCCCGCCGCCCTTCAAGGAACGTTAAGGGAATCTTTCTTACTTGACGAATGTTACAACAGGCGTTACATATACTAATAGCTGACATGCCAACTGCCATAATGGCAGTTGACGTTAAGAGATGGCAGAAGTCGTTGTGGGATTTGAGAATCTAACAGAGAGAGAAAAACAGGTTCTGGCAAACCTGATTAATCACTATATCTCTTCCGCCGGTCCGGTCGGGTCGCGAGTGATTGCCAATCGGTTCCGTATGGGACTGTCCTCGGCAACCATTCGCAACACCCTTCAGGACCTTGAGGACCTCGGCTTAGTCGAACAACCGCACGCATCGGCAGGACGAATCCCCACTGACACGGGCTACCGAGTGTACGTTGACGCCCTCCTGAAGCCGGAGTTGCTTGCCGACGAGGAGAAGCGGATCATACGGCAGCGTCTTCTGCGCGATGGTCGTGGGATCAAGGAGATTCTCGGACAGACGGCGCGGGTGTTGAGCGATATCACCCATCAACTCGGTCTGAGCATCGCACCACGGTTCGAGGTGGGGGTATTGAGAGACCTGCGTCTGATTCCCGTAGCTGATGACCGTCTGATGGTTGTGGTAGTGGCGGAATCGGGCCTGGCGCGTTCGCTCATACTCGAAGTGGAAACACCGCTGGCGGGAGAGTCGATACCGGATGTCGAGACGGTCCTCAACGAACGGCTGCGCGGTCTCACTCTTTCGGAAATCCGGGACACGATCACGGCCCGCCTGCTCGACGTCAGCGGGCAGGGGCGTCTCATTAAGATTGTCATTGACTCAAAGGATCATATCTGGCGCGAGGATCATTCTGAAGATCTGCTGTTTTCGGGCACGGATAACCTGGCGGCCATGCCGGAGTTTGCCGATCGCGAGCGACTCAAGGCGATACTGAAAGTGGTCGAGGAAGGCAAAGTGCTGTCGGATTTTCTCAGCCAGGTGAAGAACGAGGGACTGGTTATCACCATCGGGCGCGAGCATGCCATAAATGAGATCATCAATTGTTCGCTCGTGACGGCGACCTATCGGGTTGGTGATATTTCCGGCTCGGTGGGCATCATCGGTCCGACCCGTCTGCCGTACAACAAAGCGGTTTCCATTGTCGAGTACGCCGCGCGCTCTATTACCGATCTTCTGAGCGGAATGAACAAAGAAAAGGAATGATGATAGAATGGCACACATAGAGAAAAAGAGCGACGACCACGCGAAGACAAAAGCCGCCGATGATTCATCGGATTCCGAGGGCAAGAATATCCCGATTGGCGACGGCGAGCCTGATTCGACGTCCCAGCAAGCTGCTGTTTCCGAAGTACAGGCAGAAGCAACAGCCGAGCCAGATCCGATTCAGGCGCTGGAGTCGAAGGTTGCCGAACTTGAGGACCAGCGGCTGCGCGCCCTGGCTGATTTCGACAACTATCGGAAACGCATGGCGCGCCAGTTCGATGAAGTTGTCCGTTCTGCCAATGATCGTCTCCTAACCGAACTTCTCGAAGTCGCTGATAATTTCGAGCGAGCCATTGCGCATACTAACGATCAGGGCGAAGTCGATACTGCCCGATTGGCTGCTCTCAAGCAGGGCACCGAGCTAATCTACGGTCAGCTTCGTGGCCTGCTGGATCGCTACGACGTCAAGCCGCTGGAATCGATCGGGCATCGATTCGATCCACGGTACCATGAAGCGCTGGCGCAGATTGAATCGGACCAGTATAACGACGGCATTGTGGCCGCGGAGATCAATAAGGGGTATCTGATCGGTGAGCGAGTGCTGAGACACGCGAGAGTGGCGGTCAGCAAAGGCTCGCCGGAAAAGAAGGCTGAGAAACAAGACAAGGCACAGGATAACCAGTTAGGCTGACGGCAGAGTCAGAACGAATCAAGTCAATGTATTTACGTGAATAAAGAGCAAGGAGACTGAAATATGGGTAAGGTTATTGGAATCGATCTGGGAACCACCAACTCGTGTGTGGCAGTCCTGGAGGGGAAGGATGCGGTAGTCATTCCGAACCTGGAGGGTTCGCGCACGACGCCATCGGTGGTTGCATTCACTAAAGACGGTGAACGGCTGGTGGGCGCGGCTGCGAAGCGTCAAGCGGTCACCAATCCCGAGAATACGGTCTTTTCCATCAAGCGGTTCATGGGGCGCCATCACAGTGAAGTGGCGGCTGAAGAAAAGATCGTGCCCTACAAGGTAACTGAGGACGGGGCTGGTAATGTCGTAGTTGTAGCGGCGGGGAAGAACCTCACGCCGCCCGAGGTCTCGGCCATGATTCTCCAGTACATGAAGAAGTCAGCCGAAAGTTATCTCGGTGAGGAAGTCAGGCAAGCGGTGATTACGGTTCCCGCCTATTTCAACGATTCGCAACGTCAGGCGACAAAAGACGCCGGACGCATTGCCGGACTCGACGTACTGCGGATCATCAACGAACCAACGGCGGCATCGTTGGCTTATGGTCTCCAGAAAAAAGCAAACGAGAAGATTGCGGTGTACGATCTGGGGGGCGGAACGTTCGATGTCTCGATTCTTGAGATCGGTGACGGCGTGTTCGAGGTCCGCTCGACCAATGGCGACACGCATCTGGGCGGCGATGATTTTGATCAGACGATCATTGATTGGATGGCTGATGAATTTCGCAAAACGCAGGGAATCGACCTGCGGAAGGATCGGATGGCCTTGCAGCGGCTGAAGGAAGCGGCCGAGAAGGCCAAGATCGAGTTGTCGTCGAGTCTGCAGACCAACATCAATCTGCCGTTTATCACGGCCGACCAGAGCGGTCCCAGGCATCTCGACCTCATGTTGACTCGCGCTCGCCTGGAACAACTCACCGACAATTTGTTACAGCGTACGGTTGGTCCGTGTAAGGCGGCTATAGCGGATGCCAAGCTGTCGGCCAGTGATATCGATGAGGTGGTCCTGGTCGGCGGCATGACTCGCATGCCCAAGGTACAGGAAATCGTCCAGCAGCTTTTCGGCAAGGAACCCCATAAGGGTGTGAACCCGGACGAGGTGGTGGCAATCGGTGCTGCTATCCAGGCCGGCGTGCTTGCCGGTGACGTGAAAGACGTGGTGCTTCTGGATGTCACCCCGCTGTCGCTCGGAATCGAAACACTCGGGGGCGTGCTGACGAAGTTGATTGATCGCAATACCACGATACCGACCAAGAAGTCGCAGATATTTTCTACGGCCAGCGACAGTCAACCGGCGGTGTCGATTCACGTGCTTCAAGGAGAACGCCAGATGGCGATTGATAACCGGACGCTGGGCCGGTTCGATCTGGTGGGTATCCCGCCGGCGCCTCGCGGCGTGCCGCAGGTTGAGGTAGCGTTTGATATCGACGCCAACGGGATTGTCCACGTTGCGGCCAAGGACCTGGCGACCGGCAAGGAGCAATCCATCAAGATAGAGGTATCTTCCGGACTGAGCGAGGCCGAGATTAAGCGGATGGTCGATGACGCCGAGAAACACGCCACCGAAGACAAAGAGAAGGCTGAACTCATTCAAGCCCGCAACGAGGCCGATCAGTTCCTTTACGCTTGCGAAAAAATGCTCAAGGAGCACGGCGACAAGATTTCAGAGGCCGATAAGAAAACGGTTGAAGCGGCAGCGACTGAATTGAAGTCCGCTATCAGCGGAGATTCATTGACGGCGATCCGATCAGCTCGTGAGAAATTGGAGCAAGCCACGCACAAGCTGACTGCGGAGATGTACAAGCAGGCTCAGCAGGCGGCTGGCGCCGGCGCTCAGGCGGGCGGTTCGCAGGAACCCGAGCCGTCGGCAAGCCAGTCGACCGGTGGAAGCGGGAAAGATGGCGCTGTTGATGCCGATTTCGAGGTGGTCGACGAGGACAAGAAATAGGCCCTGAATGACCAAGCGCGACTACTATGAGGTTCTGGGAGTCGACCGCAGCGCCGACACCGACACCGTCAAGTCGGCCTATCGTAAACTCGCCATGAAACATCACCCGGACCGCAATCCGGGTGACAAATCCGCTGAGGAGAAATTCAAGGAGGCTGCTGAGGCCTACGAAGTTCTCAAGGATGCGCAGAAACGCCAGGTCTACGACCAATTCGGTCATGCCGGTCTGGGCCAGGGGACTGGTGGTTTCGGCGGCGGGTTCCAGGGCTATGGTTCCTTCGATCTTGGCGATGCCATGCGCGCGTTCATGCGCGATTTCGGCGGTTCCGGGTCGATTTTCGATGAGTTCTTCGGTACGAGCGGTGGCTCTGGTCGTCGTCGTTCCAACCGTGGCGAGGACCTGCGAGTCAGAATCGCGCTCACGCTTGAAGAAATCGCAGCCGGCGTGGAGAAGACCATCAAAGTCAATCGTCAGGTATCGTGTCAGACTTGTGACGGCACCGGTGTAGCCGCTGGTTCATCGAAACAAACCTGTCATCAGTGCAAGGGAGCCGGACAGGTGCGCACGATAAGTCGGACTTTTCTCGGTACGATCCAGCAGGTGTCTACTTGCAGTGTCTGTCGCGGTACCGGCGAAGTTATATCGCAACCGTGTCGAACCTGCGGTGGCGAAGGACGCCAGAAAGGGTCAAGCAAGGTCAACATCAACGTTCCGCCCGGCGTATCCAGTGGCAACTACATGACGATCGATGGCATGGGCAACGCTGGTCCGCACGGCGGCCAGCCCGGAGATCTGATTGCCGTGTTCGAGGAAGTAGACCATGAATACTTCACGCGCCACGGAGACGATATCCTGTACGAAATGCCGATCTCGTTTGCAACGGCCGCATTGGGAGGCGAAGTTGAAGTTCGCACAATCAATGGGAACGTACGACTGAAGATTCCCCCGGGAACGCAGTCCGGCAAACTTCTGAGACTACGCGGCAAGGGTATTCCGCATATTCATCGAAACGGGCGGGGTGACCAGCTTGTGCAGGTTACGGTATGGGTTCCCACGCGGCTTGGCGAGGAAGATAAGAAGGCCCTCGACAAGCTGGCCCGCTCGGAAACGTTCCAGCCCCCCGAGGGCGACAAGACGTTCTTTCAGAAATTGCGTGAGACGTTAGGAGTCTGATTTATGACGGCACCAGCCCCGGAAGCATATCTTGAGGTGAGAGTTGAGTTGCCGAAGGAGTTGGTTGATGCTGCGTGTGATTTCATCATCGAGCATATCGCTTCGGGAATTGTCCTCGAAGACGAAGAAGACGCTGTAACTACCGGCATCATCTTCTACGTGCCCGAGGGTCGAAAGGAGTATCGCGCAACGCTGGAGCAGTTTCTGTCTCGCCAGATTCCAGAAAGACTCACAACTGTACCTGAAATCAGGGAGCGACGTGTCGCCAACGCCGAATGGCTGGATCGCTATCGCGAGAGCGTCAGGTTGATTCGAATTACCGACGACCTGATCGTACGCCCTTTGTGGATTCCTCCGACGTCGGACCGGTATCAACTGATCCTCGAGCCTAAGATGGCTTTTGGTACCGGTAGCCATGCGACGACTCGAAGCTGTCTCAAGATTATCCGCGAGCGATTTCAGCCTGGCGGCAGATTCCTCGATATGGGGTGCGGATCGGGCATCCTGTCTGTTCTGGCCGACCAGATGGGTGCCGCGTACATCAAGGCGGTGGACTACGATCTGGCTGCGGTGGCCAACTGTCAGGAGAACTTCGAAATAAACGGTGTTCAAACTCCGCATGAGATTTTGGTCGGCTCGATAGAGAAGTGCGGACGCGACAAACCCTACCATTGTGTCTGCGCCAATATCATCAGAACTACAATCATTACCATGCTCGATCGACTCTTGCGTCTGACCCTGCTCGATGGAATCCTCGTTCTCTCAGGTCTGCTTGAGAAGGACGAAAGCGTGATTGCTGATGCTCTGAAGAGCTACGGTCAGACCAATCTGCATTTGCACCGCGACGAGGAGTGGCTCACCTTTACCGTAGTGAAGAAATAGTGTCATGCTGCCGCCTGTGTTCTATGCGCCGCCGGAATGCCGCGAAGGGGAGATCATCATCCTGCCAAGTCTCGAGGCGAAACACGCGGCGCGGGTACTCAGGCTGGAACGAGGGGCAATAATTGTCATTGTAGACGGTCTCGGCAACGCCTGTCGGGCTGAGTTGACGGCGGTGTCCGGTAAGGCGGTGACGGCTAGGGCGCATTCTGAGATTCGCGAGATGGGAGAACCGTCGGTGCGAACTACTCTGGCGGCCGGGCTATCTACCGGGATGAAATTCGATTCTGTAGTGCAACGAGGCACCGAACTGGGTGTATCGCGATTCATTCCATTGCTTACCGAGAAGTCGCGGGTCGCCATTGAGGATCCGGCCCGCGCGCGAACCAAACTCAGCCGGTGGCGCAACGTGTCGATTGCAGCCATGAAGCAGTGTCGACGCTCCCGTATTCCGGATGTGTCGGCGCCGACTCCGTTCCGCAAGTTCCTCCAGCAGTTTGACCGCGCGGACACTGGTATTATTTTTCATCCCGGCCAGAATGCGGTGTCGCTGGACAGTCTGATTTTGGCGACGGGCATGAAGCGACTTACACTGGCTGTTGGGCCGGAATCAGGGTTTGATGACTCTGAGGTCGCGGCCGCCGTTCAGGCCGGTTTTGTTTGTGTCAGTCTGGGTCGACGGATACTTCGAACTGAGACGGCCGGTCCGGTGGCTGTCGCGCTGGTCATAGCCAAACTGGGCGAATTCAGGTAGCATCTTTTTTCGTCGATAATTCAGATATATGGTCTCTATCCCGTACCTGATTGTTTTCATTGCCGGCTTGTTGATCGGATCGTTTCTCAACGTCCTGATTTACCGCCTGCCTCGCGGAGAGCAGTTTGTCAAAGGCCGTTCCTTCTGTCCGGAATGCGGACAAACGATCAAGTTGTATCACAACATCCCTTTATTAAGCTATCTGTTTCTGCGAGGCAAATGCGCCCATTGCCGCAAGCCGATCTCATTTCGCTACCCGTTAGTAGAGCTGCTTAACGGAAGCGGCTACCTCTATTTCTTCTGGAAACAGGGATGGAGTATCGACTTTGGTATCTTCGTCTTTCTCACATCCGTGCTCATAGTCATTTTCTTCATCGATCTCGATAACCAGATCATCCCCGACGCGATCACGCTCCCCGGGATCGTGTTTGGCCTGGGAGTCTCACTGGCGCCCGGCGGCGTAAGCCCCTTGCAGTCGTTGATCGGGACTCTGGTGGGCGGTGGTTCGCTCTATCTCGTCGCCATGCTCGGGGACTGGTTATTCAAGAAGGAATCGATGGGGGGCGGCGACATCAAGATGGCGGCAATGCTCGGTGCGTTTCTGGGTTGGCAGAAAGTGCTGCTTATCTTCCTGGCCTCAGCGGTGATCGGACTGGTGGTTTCAATCGCCATCATGTTGTTCTCTGCCAAACTGCGACGGACGCGGGTGGTTCCTTTCGGTCCTTTTATCGCGCTGGCGGCTTTGGTAGCGATTGTCTGGGGCGATTCTCTGATCGCTTACTATGTCCACAATTTCCTTCATCTGAATTGACCGTCTCAAATCGGTTCCGCCGGTGCCGATTAATACCTTATGGGCAATCGCAAGCACAAGAGTCGGTATGAGTCGGAAGTCCACCTCGGATTTGTGGCCATTGCGGCCCTGTTGGTGTTCTTGAACTTCGTATCAAACTATGTGCTCTACAAGGCCTTGTCGGCTCAGAGGGAGGAGACTCTGGCCCGTCTGAGCAGGACGGCCGTGATAGCCAGCCGGGAAATCCAGATCAACTACCCGCAGATACCCAACGCGGCGATGCTGAAGTCTTTCGGCGACCGGGCCGGTTTGTCCGATATCATCCTGCTTCCGATCAAACCGAGGGACAGCAGCTACGAAAGCAAGCGGGACTGGTTCCGCTCGGTCGCCCGGCTGTATCCCCCTACCGAGAATCCCGAACTTGCGGACAAGTTATATCGAGCGGAAATGGGGGGCCTGACACGCGGCGAAGGTTCTGAGTTCTATTATTTGTATCCGATTCCCGGCGAAACCGGGGGTGGGCTGCTGGTGCTCACGGTCGAACGTCCCGACCTGGCCTACCTTGACGATTCGCAGCAAACCCTGGTTTTTGTTCTGGCAAGCGCTGTGGTTATCGTGGCGGCGATTTACATTCTGCTCTCGCGGTTCATGTTTCGCCCTTTCAGACGTATACGCGAGCAGGTTGAACAGGCCGGCCGAGAACTAAACAGCCATGAGGACGAAACCGAGGCCGTAGTCGAGGAGTACGAGCGCGCCATCCGCCAGCTCACGGCTTCCCAAACAGAACTGCTGCGCCTGAACGAGGAAGTACGGAACCGTGCTGACACGCTGGAACTGATCAATCGCAGCCTTACCGAGACCAATCGATTGGGAATTGTCACTCTCGGTCTCAACGGCCGGGTGGTCGCGGTCAACGACACCGCTCTGAGACTCATGGAAATTGCACCCGGACTGTACGCCGGTGAGCGGTATGAAGAACTACTGTCCGGGCGCGATCCTGTAATAGAGGGAATCAGGCGGGCGATCTCGGATGATCGGGCGCGTGGATATCAGGAATACTCCGGCCTGGGCCTGAGCCGGTCGGACGCGGTGCTGGGCGTGACGATCACGGATATTCGTGAGCGGGAGCGAGGCCTCACGGGTTTGCTGTTGATGATCAGCGACCAGAGCGAAATAGGTCGCCTTCGCAGAGAACTCGAACATCGGCAGCGCCTCGCCGCTCTGGGAGAAATGGCGGGGGGGCTGGCCCACCAGATCCGCAATTCGCTGGGTTCGATCAGCGGCTATGCAACTCTGGTCAGGAAGCGGCTCAAGCATAATGAGCTTTCAACCGAGTCTGTCGAAACTTTGCTGGATGAAACCAGAGTGGCCAACGAATTGATAAACCGATTCCTGGCGTTTGCGCGGCCGTTCGACTATTCCCCACGCACCACCAACTTGAACACCTTAGTGACGGAATGTCTGGATTCGTTTCGGGTCAGGCCGGACCTCCAGCGAATGGACATCAAAGAGCGATCTGAAGCGGACGTTTCGATTCATGCCGATCCGGTGCTGCTGAAACAGGCTCTGGCCAATCTGATAGACAATGCCGTCAACGCCTATGAGGGATCAGGGGGAAAAATCGAAGTCTCAATTGGGGTCGAGCGCGACAAGGCGCTGTTGTCCGTGCGCGACTCTGGCTGCGGGATTGCCGCCGACAACCTGGACAAGATATTCACTCCGTTCTATTCCTCCAGGCCTTCGGGAACCGGACTCGGGCTGCCCCTGGTTGCCAAGATTGTGGCCCTACACTCTGGCACAATCGAGGTAGAATCCGAACCGGGCGTGGAGACCTGCTTTGACATCCGACTCCCACTGATGGACGTGAGCGAGCCGGTTCCGACTCAATCCAGAGCGCTGACGACCGCGTAGAAAACGCTTGGGCGGACGCTTCTTCTGACTATATTGTTCGCCGACAAACTGGAGGTAGTATGTATTCACCATCGGATTTTCGTAAAGGACTGCCGATTCTCGTCGACAACGAGCCGTACTATGTTGTTGGCTATCAGCACTTCAAGATGGGTCGCGGCGGCGCCAACATTCGTACCCGCTTGAAACATATCAAGTCCGGCGCTGTTATTGAGAGGGTTTTCTCACCCAACGACGTTTTCAAGCCGCCTGATATCGAGAGACGCAAGATGCAATACCTCTACGTGGACAGTGGTCAACTCGCCTTCATGGATGCCCAGACGTTCGACCAGATCTCCGTGCCGATAGACAGCCTGGGTGACGCCAGGTGGTATCTGTTGGAGAACGAGGAATATTCAATTCTGTTTCTCGATGGCCAGGCTATTGCAGTCGATCTGCCGGCATCGGTAATTCTGGAAGTTATCGAAACCGAACCGGCGATACGGGGCGACACGGTGAGCAACGTAACCAAACCGGCTACTGTACAGACCGGCCTGGAAATCCGAGTCCCGCCGTTTGTCAAGCAGGGGGATAAGGTCAAAGTGGACACCCGCTCCGGCGAATATCTGGAACGGGCCAACTGACCGGTGACTCTGGCGGGAAATATTATCGGGGTTGACGAGTCGGGGAAGGGAGATTTCTTCGGCCCTCTGGTTGTAGCCGGTCTCCTGGCCGGTGACTCGGATCTGGCCTATTTCAACGAGATCGGAGTGCGTGATTCCAAGCGGATCACGGACAACCGGATTAGCGCTATCGACAAACTGCTTAGGGTCCGTTACCCTCACAGTGTCGTTGTATTAATGCCTGATGAATACAACCGGCGCTATGACAAAATCAGAAACTTGAACGTCCTGCTCGCCGAATGCCATGCCAAAGTCATTGTTGACGTGATGAAGCGAGGGCTGGAACGGGGTGTTCGGATTGATCTTGCCATTTCAGACAAATTCGGAAAGAAAGAGCGTCTCACGTCGGCGCTGACTCAGATCGAGTGTGGTTTGCGAGTAGAACAGCTTGTGGGCGGCGAGGCTGTTCCCCAGGTAGCGGCGGCTTCGATATTGGCTCGTGCGGAGTTTGTCAGGCGGATGCAGGAACTTTCGAAAGAATTCGGCCTTGATCTGCCCAAAGGAGCTTCGGCGCAGGTCGATCAGGTCGGCAGACAATTCGTGACTCAATTGGGACAAGCTGCGCTCGAAAGAGCGGCCAAGAAACATTTCAAGAACTTTCAACGCTCATTGGCCGCTGATCTTTTTCGCTGAGCAAACGAAAAGGCCGGGTCAACGACCCGGCCGTGATGCTCAAACCGCTCCCACCAACGCTTAGTTTACGCCACGCCCATTATCGATCGGCTTGTCTGAAAGCTCATCGTCGGGATCATCATTCGTGTCCTGGCTCAGGCTGTCGTCAACCGACGTTTCATCATCAGGATAGTAGAATCCTTGTGAGATGTATTCGTCAAAGTCGGTAGCCGGGCCTGGCAAGTCGGCGTCAGTCGAAAGGAGATTATCCGGGTAATTCTCCTCTAACGGACTGGTCACGCGGCTGGAGTCATCAGAGCAATTGATTACCAGACCTCCTAGCGCGATCAACAAGACTGAGAAATAGCTTAGTTTTCTAATCATGCACTTGTCCTCCATTAGCCCTGGCGGCTCGCGGAAATTAGCTGTCCTTTATCGTCGTCAACGGGGGCAAGCCTCGTGCCGCCCCGGTTGCTACCGGGTATGATATTGCGGTACAATGTATTAGTGGGTGATCTTGGGATTTAGCCGACGTGATTCGAGGATATTGGAATCGGGAGAAACCAATAGAGTGAGGCCATGATCCTATGGCCCGAGTCCTAAGCTGCTTACCCGAACAGCCGATAATCGACTATAGTGTATTATTGTGTTGAGTCATGGGGGTGCAGCTGTGTTAGCAACCGGTTTTGAGTGGTTGGCAGCCGGGTTCTTCCTGGCTTCATTGATCCTGTTCCGCCAATGTGAGAAACTAATCAAAGCTGAGAGCGCTGAAGGGTATCGTCGTCTTGCAGGCGGATTAGGCCTTTTGTCGTTGACAGCCTTGGCTCGCCTTTACCAGGATATCGGGATGTTCCAACAGGTGCCGTTTCTCTCTGAAACGGTCTTCTTCGACCTGATCTACTGGGTAATGGTGATTGCGGGTGGAGCCATGATCGTGAGTGGCGCAGCTCACTGGCTACCCCTGGCACGTGAGAACAGGCAGTTGAGTCAGGAGAAGATTGCCCGTCTCGATCTGATTAAGCGGATCGAGCAACTGATAGGCGTGGAAAGCCGTCTGGACACAATACTGACTCACGCCTTGCAGTATATGAAAGAAGCGTCGAATCTGGGGTACGGACTGGTCTTCAAGTTTTCCAGCAATGGCGAACACCTCCGGATAGTGTCTGGAACATCTGATTTCGAAGGCGATGGGCTGGAATTGGAGCAGGCGATTTGCGCACGCATTAAAGCTCGTCGGGCTTCAGGAACAACAGGGGACCTATCCCGCTTTATCGCTGACTGTCTCGCTCATGAGCAGGGAAAACCGGATATCACTATTCCTGTTGAGGTCACCGGTCGCGTGATCGGCATGTTTGCGTTTTGGAGTAAGGACCGCGCGGAACCTGGACCGGAAGTACGTTTGGTCCTGCAATTAGCAGCCGATGTCATTGCTCGAAAAGTGGCGATGGACAGCCTTAGCCTGCGGTTCCGAAACCGCGAAGAACGCTTCGCCTGGCAGGAGAAGACGAGAACGTCGGTTGAAGCAGCATCTGATACCCGCCTCAGGTTTGCTGCCTTATCCAAAGCTATCGCGGAGCGGTTTCAGGTTGATACCGTCACGCTCTCTGTCATGCCACAGGAAAGCCGCGTCAGGAGATTTTCGTGGACGCGCGGAGACCGTACACTTGTAGAACACCAACTGCCGGCTGTACCGATCGATTCTCTCACCGGGCCGGCATTCTATGCCGGTCACACGGTCGTGTATCATGATCTATCCCAGGAGCGCCAGCTAATTCGGGAAGAAGTACTTACAGCGCGTTCAACCGGATCGCTGGCAGCTTTGCCGGTCAGGATTACAGAAGATGTCACCACGGTTCTGATTCTTACCAGCGAGCAAGAAAACGCTTTCACTGACGGGATTATCGCTGAGATTCGTCAGCTATCACCTCTTATTGCGCTTGTTGTGCTGCCCGATCTTCTGCAGATGACTCGACAGCGCGAAGCCGGACGAATCGAAAGACTGGCTCATTTATTGAATTCGGTTGGCTCGGAGGATAGCCGGCAGTCGATCCTGATTGCCCTGGCCAGTTTGGTGTCTGAGGAATACGGCGCCGATCTGCTTCGCATTTCGCAGATCGATGAAACCGGCACGTTTCTCGAATCAAAGGCGCTGGTTTCATCTGTACCGCTGCAATGCGCGGTGCCTGCACACGGGCGAATCATTCTCTTCCTGACACCGTTGCATGAAAATGTGCTGAAGACCGGAATGTCCATGGTGGTGCCACACGGTGGCGACAAGACCGTGTATTCGGAGATTGAGACCACTCAGACTTTGTCGGAAAGTGTTAAACACGCCGCAATCATCCCAATACTGCGGGATGGAAAGAGCATCGGCGTAATGACCCTGGGTGCGGTCGATCATGAACTGACCGGAGCTCGGGATTCAGGCGGCCTGGCTTTTGCGGAAACGCTGGCTGCGATAGCGGGCATGTATCTCATGTCCGAAGCGCACGCTTCAATCAGTAGATCGAGGGAAATAGCTCGCCGGGAACTGCTCAAAGAGGCTGCTTTGCCCGGCGAGACCGATTCGAGAATCGATGTCAATGGTTCTGGACGGGTACGAGTCCACGCCGACATGTTCTCGTAACTCATTGTAAGACAGCACAAATTTTGTGAGGAAAGGCGACTGAAGCAGCGATTTCAGTTGCCTTTTCTGTTGTCCAGCGTATATTGAACTAAGATGTTCTTCGGGGCGAGGTGGAATTCCTCGACCGGCGGTCAAAGCCCGCGAGCCGACTTCAGTTGGCAGAACCTGTGGAACTCAGGTGCCGACGGCAACAGTCCGGATGATAGAAGAATGGAACAGGTTGTAATACGCCTGTGTTCTGGCTATCACCCCGAGTTTTGTCCGGGGTTTTTTTGTGGCTGACACTTCTGACAGACAATTCATGACTCGAGCGCTGGCGCTGGCACAGCACGGACGCGGCTGGACGTCGCCAAACCCGATGGTGGGGGCGGTGATTGTCAGGAACGGTCGAGTTGTCGCCGAGGGTTGCCACCGTTGCCGAGGGTGTGATCATGCTGAGGTTGCCGCGCTCAGGAAAGCGGGTCGCGGAGCCAGAGGCGCTACGATCTACGTAAACCTGGAACCATGCTGTCACACCGGCTGCACCGGTCCCTGTACTGAGGCTCTGATAAACGCCGGAATCGTGCGGGTGGTGTACGCATCGCTTGACCCCAATCCGATAGTCAACGGGAAAGGCGATCGCAGGCTTCGTCGAGCAGGGATAAGAGTCGAACGAGGCTTGCTCCGCAAAGAGGCCGAGAGGCTCAACGAGGCCTACTATGCCTACCATCGCAACGGACGACCCTTTGTCACGCTCAAACTGGCTCAGACAATCGACGGCCGCATCGCCACTACCACCGGTGATTCGCGGTGGATCTCCAGCCCCGGTTCGCTCAAGCTGGCTCATCAACTCAGAGCTGAAAACGACGCCGTAATGGTCGGGGCGGGCACGGTCAGAGCAGACAATCCGGCACTCACGGTCAGGTTGGTAAAGGGAAGGAATCCGTATCGAGTGGTCGTGGTTGGCAAAGGGCCGTTTCCAGTCAAATGTCAGCTTGCGAAAAATAATGCTGACTCGCTTACTATCATCGCGGCCGTACAGGAAGTAGCAGAGAAACTTTCTCGGCGAGCCAGGGTCAATGGTTTGACATTCTGGGAAGTGAAACCGGAACGATCCGGTCGCCCCGATCCAGCCGACCTTATGAAGAAAGCCGCTGCATTTGGCCTGCAGTCGATTCTCGTCGAGGGTGGTTCAGCGCTGGGCACGGCGCTGTTGAAAGCCCGGGTGGTCGACAAAATCATGCTGGTCATTGCTCCGAAAGTGATCGGCGAGGGGACACCATCAATCGGTGATCTGGGGATTCGCCAACTTGACGACGCCGTTCAACTGGAATCAGTTACGGTCCGTCAGGTGGGACCTGATATTGTTGTTACTGGATATCCTAAGTACAGTGTGTAACAATGTTTACCGGACTTATTGAAACTGCTGGTTCGATTAGAAGCATCACCCGGCGCGGCAACTACTTTGTCATGACGGTGGAGTCGTCGCTCCCGACCAACGAGTTTCAGAAAGGGGAATCGATAGCCTGCAACGGGACGTGCTTGACGGTTATTGACTTCGAGAAGAACCGGTTCTCGGTGGAGATTTCCCAGGAGACTGCCAGTCGAGTTGATATGACGCGGTTTCAAACCGGATGTCGGCTCAATCTGGAGAGAGCCTTGCGTCTTGGGGACCGGCTGGGGGGGCATCTCGTTTCCGGCCATGTTGATACCATCGGGAAGGTTGACTATCTGAAACCGATCGGTCAGTCGCTGGAATTAGCGGTCCTGTTTGACTCCCGCTTCGACGCGCTGGTGATTGAAAAAGGGTCGATTGCCATCGACGGCGTTTCGCTCACGGTCAACCAGTGCCGCACGAGTTGGCTGACCGTGAACTTGATTCCGCATACCAGCCGCGAAACGACTTTGTCGGATCTCAAAGCCGGCAACTCGGTGAACTTGGAATACGATCTCGTTGGAAAATACATTATCAAGTCGCAGCAGGGTGACTCTCGCGGCATTACCGAAGAGACTCTGCGCGGAAGTGGATGGTAGCATGAACTCGGAGTACAAATTCAATACAACGCCCGAAGCGATAGAGGATCTTCGTCAGGGGAAGTGCGTGATTGTGGTCGACGACGAAGACCGGGAAAACGAAGGCGATCTGATCATGGCCGCTGAGGCCGTCACGCCTGAGATGATCAACTTCTTCGTGACCCATGCCCGAGGCCTCGTCTGCGTGCCGATGACCGAGACAGACCTCGAGCGACTCGAACTGGATCAGATGGTTCAGAAGAACACGGCCCGCCTGGGTACTCGATTTACCGTCTCGGTAGACGCTGTTGAAAGCACCACGACCGGTATCTCGGCGCACGATCGCGCTCAGACAATCAAAGTGCTGGCCGATCCGAACAGCCGACCTGAGGACCTCGGTCGCCCGGGGCACGTCTTTCCTTTGAAGGCTCTTTCGGGCGGCGTGCTTACTCGAGCCGGTCACACCGAAGCGACTACGGATCTGGCTCGCCTGGCTGGGTTCCGTCCGACAGGTGTGCTCTGTGAGATAATGGACAACGATGGCACCATGGCACGGGTGCCTCGACTAATGGAGTTCGCCAAAGAATTCAATCTCAAGATTACCAGCGTACGCGCGCTGATCGAATACCGTCGCCAGAATGAGAAATTGGTGCATCGAGTGACCACGGTGAATTTCCCCACTCACTTTGGAGATTTCAAACTTCATTTGTATCAATCAGAAGTAGACGATCATCATCACCTCGCCCTTGAAAAGGGAGAGGTCGCTGGAAAGAAGAATGTGCTGGTTCGCATGCATTCGAGCTGTCTGACCGGCGACGTGCTCGGATCGCTCCGTTGTGACTGTGGCTTGCAGTTGAGCGAGGCGATGCGCCGAGTTGACGGTGAAGGACTGGGCGTAGTTATCTACATGCGCCAGGAAGGGCGCGGGATCGGGCTGGCCAATAAGATTCTCGCCTACAAGCTGCAGGATCAGGGACGCGATACCGTGGAAGCCAACAACGACCTCGGTTTTGCCGCTGATCTGCGCGATTACGGGGTCGGGGCGCAGATACTGGTAGATCTGGGACTGACGTCGATTCGACTTCTGACCAATAATCCCCGTAAGGTGGTTGGCCTCAAGGGGTACGGCCTGGAGATTGCCGAACGGGTGCCGCTCGAAGTGCCCGTGTCGGAGCACACGCACAAATATCTCGAAACCAAGAGAGATAAACTGGGACATTTGTTGAAACTAAAGCATATCTGAGGTACGCTATGACGATGAAAAAACTCGAAGGCAAGCTGGACGCCAAGGGGATGAAATTCGGCCTCGTGGTTAGCCGGTTCAACAACTTCCTGACCGACAAGCTGGTCGAGGGAGCGCTCGATTGTCTGGTGCGGCACGGGGCAGTGATAACCGAACAGATAGTTGCCTACGTTCCCGGAGCGCTCGAGATTCCGGCGGTGGCCTCCCGATTGGCGGCATCGGGAAGAGTCGATGCCGTTGTTTGCATCGGCGCAGTGGTCCGCGGTGACACACCGCACTTTGATTATGTGGCGGCGGAGTCGGCCAAAGGTGTTGCACGTCTGGGGTTAGAGCACAAGGTACCAGTAATCTACGGTATCATCACGGCTGACACCCTGGAACAGGCCATCGAACGAGCGGGTACCAAGGCGGGCAACAAAGGTTGGGACGCTGCCCTGGCGGCTATCGAGATGGTCAACTTGTATCAGGCGATTGGGTAGACTATGGTACGATCGCCTCGAAGTCATGCCCGTGAGTTGGTACTTAAAGGACTTTACGCGCTTGAAGTCGGGGGAGCGTCGCCCGACGATGTCACCGCGTCGGTAATTGCGGATGACGGGCTCGATGCTCAGTCTCTTGAATTTGCCCGCCGCCTATTTGACCAGGTGCGGTTACACCGAGACTGGACGGACCGAACGATTACTCGCCTGGCGCATAACTGGAGATTGGAGCGGATCGCGGTAATCGACCAGATCGTCCTGCGTATGGCCATGACCGAATTGAAGGTTATGCCTGACGTGCCTGTCAAAGTTGTTCTGAATGAGGCGATTGAACTCGTGAAGCTCTATTCGACGGCTGACTCGGCGTCGTTTGTAAACGGCATTCTGGACAGTTTTGTAAAGAACCCGACCGAACCGGAGAAGGTATAACCAGGCGGGGAAGGGCTGTATAGCCTCGGTTATGCGAAGCAGCCTGAATAGTGGTTGCTTTTGCCTCGGTCCGGCTGCACCTTTGGCCCTTGGTTTTGTGAGAAAGAAAGAGATCAACACAGTCTGATGGGCCTGTCCAAGAAGTTTGATCGTGTCAATGCTGCGATTGCCGCTGGTGTCTGGTTGGTGAGCCTGGCGGTCTACGTCAAGACACAAGCGCCAACTTTGTCATTCTGGGACTGCGGGGAGTTCATCGCCTGTTCGTATATCTTTGGAATACCGCATCCGCCCGGCACTCCGACTTTCTTGCTGTTCGGTCGTCTGGCGACTCTCATCCCCACGTTTACCGATATTAGTGCCCGGGTCAATCTGCTTTCCGGTTTCTGTTCTTCGCTGGCGGCGATGTTCAGTTACCTGCTTGGAGTCCGGATCGTCCGTCGGTGGTTTTCGGGTAATGGATCGGCTTATAGTCGACTATTGATTTATGCCGGACCGGCTGCCGGGGCGCTATTCCTGGCGTTCGGCAAGACCCAGTGGGGGAACTCTGTGGAGGCCGAGGTCTACGGCATGGCGATGTTAATCATGTTTGCCATCGCCTGGTTGACCATGGTCTATTTGGAAAACAGGGACACGCCCGCCGGCACCAGGGTCCTGCTGTTGGCCGTATATCTGGCGTTTCTCGGCATCGGCGTCCACATGACGACTGTGCTGGTGTTGCCGTTATCAATTGTGGTGTTTGTGCTCAAGAAAGAGACTCCGCTGAAATACTGGTTTCTGGTGGCCACGTTCTTCTGTGTCGAACTTTATCTGATCTTCGCTTTGTCGGCGAATCCGGGTGAGATACCGTTCTACCTGCCAGTGACTATCGCGGGGATATTTTTCATTTTCTTCATGCTGTCGTTCGAGCGGGTCCCGTGGCAGATGCTCGTGACCGGCGCCGGGTTTGTGTTGACATCGATTCCGGCCGTGATCGCGCTTGTTGGGGGGAAGACCGGCGACTGGACCACACTCGCCGCTATTGCCTATGCGGCATTGTTGGTTTTCGGGGTCTATTTGACTGTGGACTATGTCCGACGTAGACGGTCGGGGGCAGCGATCAACGTTGGATTATTGACAACCGCCCTGTTTGTGCTCGTGTCCGGCGTTATGACCGGTATCACCAGGCTGGGCTTGACCAACGGTTTGCAGGGGTATCACACATTCCTACTGATCACAGTCGTGCTGGCCATAGGAATCGGAGTATTCATCTGGCGATACATCAACCTGCCACTGCTGTTGGCGCTGGCCGGACCAGCCATGATTGTTCTTGGTGTGAAGGAGTTTTTCTGGGGCACGCTGGCGGCTCTATGTGCCGTGTTACTGCTCGGCTTGATTGGTCGGATCGCCGGATGGCGCACGGCGCTGTTGGTCATTGTCATGACGGCAGTCGGATATTCCACGCACCTGCTCCCACCGATTCGGTCCGCGCTGGGGCCCTACATCAATGAAAACAATCCGTCGTCATCCTTGACCGCCACAATCGATTTCTTTGAACGCAAGCAGTACGGTTCACAGTCGATGACCGAACGGATGTTTCAGCGACGCGGCGAATGGGAGAATCAGTTCGGAGACTATGCCCGCATGGGTTTCTGGGGATTCTTCGCAGATCAATACGCTTTCCCGGGACGTACGTTTATCATTACGGTCATGCTGGGACTGCTTGGAGCCTGGGAAGCGTGTCGCCGCCGACCGGAAATGGGGTTGTATCTCGCCTTGATTCTGCTGGTATCCTCGGTGGGGCTGATCTTGTATATGAACTTCTCCGATGGCACACGTCAGACAGCTTACGATGCCTGGCTGGAAGTGCGTGACCGCGACTATTTCTTCACACCGGCCTTCATGTTCTTTGGCTTGTTTATCGGACTGGGAATCACGGCGGCTATTCAACTGGTGCGGGACCTGACCAAAGGATTCAGCAGCCTTCCGCGCCGCGCGATTCTTGTTGCGATGCCCGTGCTATTCCTTTTGCCGGTACAGACACTGGCCGGGAACTACTATTATAGTGACCGCTCGCGCGATTACGTTCCGTATGACTACGCGTGGAATATCCTTCAGTCGGCGGACCCCAACGCCGTCCTCTTGACTTTTGGTGACAACGACACTTTCCCTCTGTGGTGCCTGCAGGAGGTGTATGGCGTACGCAAGGACGTGAAGACAGTCTGCTGCGCTTTGGCCAACGGTTCCTGGTATATCAAGCAGATCCGCGACTACATGGGCCTGGAGCTTGGCTGGACCGATGCCCAAATCGATGATCTCCGGCCGTTTCGCACCAAGGACGGGAAGATTTTTCGCCTGCAGGACCAGGTGGCTGACGCCATCATACAACACAATGCGTCCAGAAGGCCGATCAACTTCACCCTGCTGGCCAACCCATCGTCGCGGCGCTACTTCGGCAACCAGATCGATTCACTTCTGGAGATGCGCGGCCTGGTGTACAGTTTGACCCATGTAGCATCACCGGGAGGATACCGAGTGCCGATCGAAAGCAATATCGATCTGATGATCCGCTCCGGTCGATTGAAGTATCAGGGTTGGACCGATCCGTCTATTTATCGGAGCGAGTCCACCGACCGCTCGATTGCGGGAGTGGCCGATCGTTTTGCGGCGGTGACCGAAGCCCTGGTGAATGAGAAACGCTACACCGAAGCAGCTGAAGTGGCGGGCTTCGTAAATGATTCGGTCTACCGCAACGATCAATCGATTGAGACCCTGCTCTCGCTGGTGGCAGAGTCGGGGGATACGGCGCAAGTCGCGGCGGCGCTGGCTCAATATCCTGCGGTCGATGCCAGGTTCGGCACGCTGGTTATGGCCAGAGCCTATGCGAAATCCGGCGAAACAGCCACTGCCACAACGCTCTTGACCGGTTTGCTGGAGCAGCATCCGGACTACCGTGACGCGCTTGATGAGTTGATGAAGATCTATATAACTGAGCGCAACATTGAAGCGATGGTGAATACTCTCCGCACCTGGGTTAAGTACAATCCGGGAGACCGTGACGTAGCGGGAGCACTCGCCGAGCTCGAACAACAACTCCAAAAGTCGGACGCCCGGGGAACTGACATCCCATGAACCTTCTGGTCGTCAACTGGAACGATCTTAAGAATCCTTACGCCGGTGGAGCCGAAGTACACCTGGAAGAACTTCTCCGGCGGTTGGTCCAACGTGGTCACCAGGTGACTCTGCTTTGTTCCGGCTGGTCGGGATGTGAGCGGGAGGAAGTGATCGAGGGAATTCGCATTATCAGACAGGGTAATCGGTACAACTTCAACCTGGTGGTACCGTTACATGTGCGGCGTCTGGCTCGCGAGAATCGCTTCGATCTTCTAATCGAAGACATCAATAAGATTCCGTTTTACACCCCGCTTTACCTGAAGATTCCGCGACTTATAGTAATTCCGCATCTTTTTGCCACCACGGTATTTCACGAAATAAACTTCCTGCTCGGCGCCTACATCTATCTGGCGGAACGGCCTCTCGTTCCGGTCTATCAGGGCAACCGGTTCAATGTCATTTCCGAATCGACTGCCGACGATATTGTTGCTCGAGGTATTCCCCGAGAGCACATTTCGATCATTCACTGCGGGATAGACCGCAGCGTGTACTTTCCCGAACCGGCTGTGTCCAAGTATGAACAGCCAACCATACTATATCTGGGACGAATCAAGAAATACAAGTCGATCCAGCACGTTATCCTGGCGTTGAAGAAAGTCCGCACCAGGCTGCCCGAAGCACGGCTCATGGTTGTAGGCACAGGTGACTATCTTGAGAATCTGAAAAGGCTGACCCGGAGTCTTGATCTCACGGACGCTGTGGAGTTCCCTGGGTTTGTGTCACAGCAGGAGAAGGTCGAGCGCATGCGCCGCTCTCACGTGGCCGTACTGCCATCGCTCAAGGAAGGCTGGGGACTGACCAACATCGAGGCCAATGCCTGCGGCACCACCGTGGTTGCCGCGAGGACGCCGGGACTCAGAGATTCTGTGAAGGATGGTGTTTCCGGTTTCCTCTACGAGTATGGCGATGGTGATGATCTGGCCGGGAAGCTCCTGGCGATCCTTCAGGACAGTACGGTCCGACGAAGGCTCGAAGCGGGGGGACGGGAGTGGGCTGATCGATTCAACTGGGATACTGCTGCAGCTGAGTTCGAGAATCTGATTACAGGGGTGGTCGGGAGGGCGAGATGAAATCGACCCAGCGACGATCGATTTCGATTGCAGCCGGTATCGCTATCTCGATCGTTTTCATGTGGTTGCTTTTCCGGAATATCAATTTTGGAGAACTGATGGCTGCTTTGCGAGGAGCCAACTACTGGTGGCTGGCGCCCAACATCGTCATGGTTATGTTTGCGATGTATCAGCGGGCCTATCGCTGGAAGTTTATGCTTCGCCCTATTAAGGAAGTTCCCTTCGACAAACTGCTTTCGGCCACATGTATCGGATTTATGGCCAACAACGTTCTTCCGCTCAGGCTCGGCGAATTTGTGCGGGCCTATTCACTGGCATACCAGGATCGGGGAGTGAGTAAGTCGGCGTCGCTGGCGACGATTTTCGTCGAGCGTATGGTGTTCGATCTGGTCGCTCTTCTATTGATATTCGGCGCCGTGCTCACCTTTGCCCGGGTAAATATCCCCGATGAGATGAAAGCAGGCGTCTACGTGGCCATTATTGTGGCGCTGTCGGGACTGGCGCTCATGCTTTATCTCGCTTTGCGCCCGACTCAGGCGGGGGAGAGAATTACTCGGTATCTGTTTTTCCTGCCGGATCGGGTCAAGGAATCAATCAAGAGCGTAGTGGTTAAGTTTTCTGGTGGTCTGGAGTTCATGATTCAGGCGAAGGCCAGCTCCTGGGTGGGCATCCAGACTCTTTTCGTCTGGCTCTTCATGGGAGCATCGAACTACTTCGTCTTTCTCGCGTTCGGTTTCAGACTGCCACTGGAAGCATCTTATTTTCTGCTCGTAGTTGTCTCAATTTCAATTCTAGTGCCGTCTTCTCCCGGGTTTGTCGGCGTTTATCATGCCGGCACGGTGTTTACGTTGACCCAGTACGGAATAGGCAAAGAAGAAGCTCTTTCGTTTGCTCTTGTTCTGCACGCCGCCCAATATGTGCCCATTACACTCATGGGTTTCTACTACCTCCGCAAGGGGCACTTATCACTCAAACAGCTTGAACGCGAAGCTGTTGCCCCCGGTGCGGAAACCTGAGCCGACCACCGACGGGCTCGTTGAAAAAACCCAGATGTAGTGTCAGCCGACTCTGGCTGACGCCTATAACTGCAAGGCTGTCAGGCAGAGTCGCCTGACAGCACCTTGTCCGAATGACCTTTTCAACACTCGCCTACGCCGGGCTCTCAATCACATCCTTACGCGCCTTCGATTGTCGCGTAAGTTCAAACTTGACGTTTCGTGGGGGTGCCGGTATTGTCACAGACAAATGAGTGATTAAGTATGAAGAAGATTATTCTGGGGATATTCCTCTTAGTGGTACTGGTAGCGGTAAGCTACTTTCAGTTTATTCGTGGGTCAGAGGGACGGACCAAGGCGTATCGCAAAGGTTATCACGCCGGGGCGGACAGCGTGCAGGTGGCCCAGCCGGACTTCGATTCTCTATCCGGCCTGCTGACTCGAGAGCGTCAGGCCCTGGCCGAGTACCAGACCGTGATGGTCGATTCCATTTGTCAGCTTGATTTGCTACGGCAGTATTCCGTGGATTCTCTTGAGCGCGTTATAAACAAACAAAACTCAGATATGAGCCGCCTCAAGCGGCAAGCGCAAGCCAAGAAATCCCCTTCGAATACCAAGCAGGCGGTCGAGGCCCCTGTGCCAAACGGGCCGAGTCATGAGGAAATCCTGGGTTACTACAAGCAAGCAATGTCCAAGCTGCCCAGCGACTTGACTGACTACGAATTTCGGGTCTCTGCAGACGAAATTAGAACCGAAACCGCAGCCAAGTTTAGTATCACGGTTGAACGTCTGAACCAGATTCGAGTTGATAACAACGTTGACTTTTGAACTTCTACTCAGGGCATGGCAAAGCGCAAAGAGTTCGAGTTCGCCGAGTTGCTGGTCGATAAGGTTATCCTTGAGTCTTTTGCCAACGCACAATCGGCCTATCACACCGGCGAAGGTGAACGTAGCACTGGCGAGCAACTTAGCCGATTTCGCCAGAAGCTCTTATGGCACGTCGGTCACTCACTTTCCGAAAGACAGCATCAGGTGATCCGGGCATTTCTGGCCGGGTGCAAGGAGCGCGATATTGCCCATGAATTGGGGATCACTCAGCAGGTGGTCAATATTTATAAGCAACGTGCTATCAAAAAGTTACAGAGACTTCTCACAGCTTAGGTGTATGTCAAAAGACTATTAATATAGAGGCAGTAGCCTCTGTGATGGTTGGAGTTCTTCCCCGGCAAAAGAGGTGGACCGGGGAACAGGCGGAGGGGTGTGGTGTCGTGTCGTGTAAGCAAACGACCCTGATCGCCGGTACGGCGTACCGAGTAACTAACTGCGGTGCAAAGTAACTGAGCGAGCAAGGGAGTAAGCTATGCCGAGACGAAAAGAGCCTGTAAAGTACGCCTTCCTCGGTCCAAAGGACTGCTGGCACATCTATGGTCTTCAAGTACTGACGCCGAAGAAATTTGCCGACGTTGTTGGCGAGATTTTGAGAGGGCACCACAAGCTGGTCAGAACTCACGTTCAAGATCGCGACTACATGACCAATTGAACTTTTGGGGTGACAGGGGGGATGTGTTAGTACATGTCAACCGTGTAATTCGTATTTTGCCGATTGGGTCTTCCAACCACCGGTTCGTGTATCTCTTTCTTCGATAAGTTCATTGCTGGCTGAGCGCCGTACTATTTTCCTTGACACTGTTTTCCGCGGGGACTTATTGTCGGCGACATGTCAAGCGACCTTATCCTGTATTGCCTCATACTGTTCGTTCTTACCATGGCCGGCGGTCTGGTGACACTGGTTCGTCAGTGGTCAGACGAATGGCTTCATCTCTTCCTTTCATTTGGCGCCGGCGTTTTTCTGGGTGCGGTTTTCTACTATCTTCTACCTGAGGTAATGAATCAGGGGAGCCCCAACACTGCAGGTCTGTGCGTTCTTGTCGGATACCTGATGATATTCTTTTTTGAGCGCATTCTTGTTCGCAGTGGGGGAGGGCATGCTAACCATGGACATATGGTAGTCTCTTTGACGGCGCTGATAGGTTTGTCGGTGCACGAGCTCGTGGAGGGAGTTGGCCTGGCAGTTGTTGCAGTCGACAGAGAATTGGCCCGCGTCCTTTTTCTCTCAATTATGGCTCACAAGGTGCCTGCGGCGTTCAGTCTGGTGTCGCTTATGGTGCTTGCGGGCCAGTCTCGCAAAAAGATCTGGCTGAGCTTGATCTTTTTCGCAGCTATCGGGCCATTCGGTACTCTGGTTCTCGCGCCGATCTTCGGCAATGGATTCGCCGACTCTCTCTGGCAGATAACCAGTGTGGTAACAGGGTCGTTTCTTTACGTTGCCACGGCCGACTTGTTGCCGGAAGTCTTCCATTCCCGCGAGCGTCGCTGGGTGAACCTCTTTCTCATGCTTGTGGGTATAACACTGATGAGCCTGGTCGGAGCAAGTGGCCATCATTAGGCGCTGCTCGAGTTCCAGAGTAACCAAATAGACAGGCCGGGCATCCTTGAAAGAGGAAATGATGCATTTATGGCTCTAAAACAGGTTTTAGCACTTCTGCTGCTGTCGGCGGTAATTGGGGTGGCGATCAACGTGATATCGCCCAATGGAATTCCGCTGGTCGGCAAGTATCGCACTTTGTCGTCCGGTGAGGGTCCTATTGTTCCGCCCAGCGCTCAAACGGGTGATCCGCCATTCATCGACATCAACCAGGCTCAGTTAGAGTTTGAGGTCGGCGGCTCGGTGTTCGTCGACGCCCGCGATCCGGATGAGTACCTCTGCGGCACGATTCCGGGATCGATCAACATCCCGTTCGAGAATCTGCCGGAAGGCGATCTTGGAAAGTACTTTGACTCGGTATTGAGCGGGTCTTCTCACGATCCGACGTTGGTAGTATTCTGTTCGGGGGAAGAGTGCGATCTGTCGCTGCATCTGGGGCGTAATCTGCGCCACTACGGCTACGGTAATGTTCTGATCTTCTTTGGCGGGGCGCGAGAATGGGAGAAATCCGGGTTGGAAGTCGAAAGGAAGAAAGAATGCGAACGCTGATTGACAACGACTACCTGACCATGCTGTCGCGTCTGCTCATCGGCGGTATGTACATCGTGGCATCGTTTTACAAGATCATCGAACCAGGGTCATTCGCAAAATCGATCTGGCAGTACCACATGGTGCCCAGTTCGCTTATCAATTTGATGGCGTTGATTCTCCCGTGGCTGGAGGCCTTGATTGGTCTGGCGATTATCTTCGGTCTGGCTTATCGCGGCGCGATCTGGTGGGCGAATCTGCTGTTGGTGGTTTTCATCGTGGCGCTTTCCGCTACGATTGTCCGGGGCATAGACATTGATTGCGGCTGTTTCAAAGCCGGAACATCAGCGACCGGTCCGGCGTGGAAAGCGCTGGTATTCGATTTGGGAGTGATGTTGTTTGCCGTGCAACTCTGGATGAGTCGCTCGCGGAAATGGATGTTCAGCCGCGCCTGATTATTTCAGGAGGTGCGGCGTGATCAGAATCAGCAGATCGGTCGAGCTTTTCACGGTCGACTTGCTGCTAAACAGCCATCGACCGATCAAGGGAATATGACCCAGCAGGGGGACACGCTGTATGGTCTCGTTCTCGTTTTCCTTGAGCAATCCACCCAGGGCCACGGTCTCGCCGTCGTTGACCGTTACTCGTGTTTGAATCGTGCGCGAAGCCGTCACCGGTTTCTGATTGTCTGCCGGACCGACATAACGTAAGATGTCTTCCACGCGTGGTTCGACATCCAGGGTGATCGTACCACCCTCGTTGATCCGGGGCACGACGCGAAGCGAGATGCCGACTTCCTTGTCCTCGTAGCTGACGATGTCACTCGTGGCGGCGCCTTCGGTAAAGCGGTTTATTGTCTGAATGGGTATGATGGTCTCAAACTTGAACACCGCCTCGTGGTTCTCCAGCGTGGTGATGCGGGGATCGGAAACGAGGCGGCTGTTGCCGTTCTGTTCCAGAGCGTTAAGTATGAGATTGACTTCCTTGACCGACAGTTTCCCCCAGGCCCAGTTGCCGTTCTGAGGATCATAGACACCCGCACTGTTCCACTGATTGGTGGTGTTGGTCGTCGCAGAGTTGTCGTTATCCGACAGGCGAGCGCCAACCGTGGTTGGCCAGCTTAGTCCGAGATCGGATTTCGAATCAATAGTGGTCTCGATAATCTTGGCCTCGATCATTATTGACCGCTCGGGGATATCGATTTGTTCTATCACGGCAACCAGACGATTAACCAGATTGGGATAATCGGTGATTACGATCCGGTTGGCGTGGTAGCTGCTCTGCCCGGTCTCATCTTGCGTAGCGCGGTCAAGTATAGTGACACGCCCTTTGGCTGACATAATCGCGGTCACCGCTTTCTCGGCGGTCACCGGACTCATGTACTTTAGTGTGATTACTCGCGATTCAAACTCTCCGGCTGCGTCGGTGGAGAGTGGCTTGACGATGATAACATTGTCCTTCAGGAAATAGTTGTAGCCGTTAGCTGTCAGTACGGCGTCGAGGGCCGTGGCGACGTCCACGTCCTGCAAGCGTACGGTCACATTGCCGGTGACTTCACCGGCAATGACCAGGTTAAGATCATTCTGTTTCGCGATCATGTTGAGCGCAGCGACGATCGGCACATTGTCCAGTGTCAGGGAGAGCTTCTTGTCACTCGGCAACTGAGCAAACGAGGACGAGACCCAGATCAGGGCAAATGCGGCAACTACTGTTTTCCTATTCATACGTTCATCCCTTGTGCAACTTGAGTGTGATCATACGCCCCTGGTACTCGAGAGTGACCGACTCCCTGTCTATCGCAACAACGGTGGCGGTGCCGACTTTGTCACCGACTCCAACCAGGTGGCTGTTCACAAAAGCAATGGGGCTTTGATTGTTGTAAATAATGCCCGCAAGCGCCCACGCAAGCGATGTTGGTTCACTGTTATCGTCGGCCTGCGGGCGCGAGTAATGACCAGGCAACCGGAAGGGATCATCACCCCATGGTTCTTTTCGCTTTGCTTCCACGTCAATTGCTGGTGCTTGTTTTACGGGTGTTTGTACAGAAAACTCAAGCATCGGAGTCTTGACAGACACAGTGGCGTCAGACGCTGGTGGCGGTGAAACACTCTTCTTCGACGGGTAGTTGAGGACGGCCCAGACAATGGCCAGCGGCAGAGTGGCAAAAACGATTTTCTTGCGGAGACTATCACTCATGACGCAGCCTCCCTGGTTCCGATCAGCGCCTTGAAGGAGAGCGACATGTCTATCGTGTGCTCCGGAATTTGGGCGCCACGAATTGAGCAGGTTCTGACAGATCGAAAGTATGGTTTCAATTCGAGGTCGCCGATAAAGCGACCGAAGTCGACATAGTGGCCCTGAAGGTCTAACGTGAGATTCAGGAAAAGGGGCACGTTGTCGGCCGAAGCCTGCCGGTTAAGCTCAAGCAGTTCCGACACTGGCGGACTGATCTGCACCAGTTGAAGATTGTGATTCTGGGCGTCGGCGGTCAACTGATGGAACAGATCCATAATATCGTTCTTGGCGTACAGAGAGGAATTGAGCTCGCGGCGCACGGCCTCGAGCTTTTCGTTGGCTGTCAGGAATTCGGGCAATTCCAGAATGGTGCGATTGTAATCGGCCAGTTGACGCAGCGCTTTTGCAACTTCATCGCGCTCAGAAGACAGGTTCTTTGACGCCGGAATATAGACGGCGAAAGACCAAAGCACGAACATCGCCAGGATACCTACCGCGTACATAGCGATTCTTTGCCGGGGCGCTGTCATAAAAGACCCTTCATGCTCAGGCTGAAGTCGAGTTGCGACTGATTATCCTTGTGCCGCTTGACATGGTGTTCAATCTGCACATCTTCGTAAAACGGTGAGGCAGTCAGGTTCTCTACGAGTTCAGCCAGGACTACTTCAGGGGGCACGTCCCGGGTGGAAATTACGCCTGATATTAGTATGTTTCGGTCGACAGCATCGCTGTATGCAAGACTGTACAGTCGTACAGGGCCGGGTACGAGGTGCGACAACTCCTTCAGATTCAGGGCGAGAAGTGACGGACTCTCGCGGGTATTCTCAAGATACGCCTGGTTTGCGGCTATTCTGGTCTTAACTCGACTGTACGTAGCGAACATCTCACTGGTCTGGAATTTGCTCATCTGTCGCTGCAATTCGATCAGTTCTGTCCGCGCTGATCTGATTTGGGAAACCATGCCTAACCAGTGCAAGGCCATTATGGTCGCCACGAGTATGATCGCCGCGATACTGGCCCGATTGACGCTACGATGCTTCTCGCGCGTTTTGAGAGGATAGGGAAGCAAGTCGGCAATTCGAGTTTGACTGACAGCCGCAGCAACCGCTGGAAGGCATACGGCGAGGTTCTTCTCAAAGGGAAGGTCTCGATTCTTGGTCAGACTAAGGTGTTCCGTGGGAAAACATCGGAAAGTGAAACCCATCCGCTCGGTCAACAGGGCTATTAATTCATCGGTATAGGACAGGTCGCCATAGATGTAGATCTCCTGCGCGGCATGACTGGCGAACTGACCGCCGTAGTAATCCAGCGAATTCTGTAACTCGGTGGCCAGCGATTCTGCGAAATATTCGAATACTGTCGGGTCCGTGCGTTTCGCGAGAAAGGATGAACCCAGCGAACTAATATGAAAAAACTGCAAGTTGCTGCCATGATAATAGGATATCTCTGTGCGACGGCGCTGGATATCCACGAGCATATAATCGCGATCTTCGTCGAAATCGGTTAGGAAACGGAGCAACTGACTAATGACATCCTGGGTGTGGTGAATCCGGTTAACACCGAGACCTGACTGCTCGAATGGGGTCAGGCGTTCCTGCACCGCTACACGGGTGGCTGCCAGCACGGCCGCGCGAACCTGCTGACTCTTGCCGCGGCGGATGATCTCGGTTACGCGATAGTCAATCCAGCAGTCCTCAGTTCGAAAAGGCAACTGCCGTCCAGCCTCAAATCTCAGCGCAGCCTCAAACTCCCGCTTTCTGAGCCAGGGGAGAGTGACAGTGCGCAGCGCGGTAGCCGGGCCGGTCAGAGTGAAGGAGACGGTTGGCCATCGGCCTCCGAATTGAGAAACATACTGACGGATTTCCTGCCGCAAGAGCTGCTCGTGTCGTTCGGGTGAGGATAGGTCCGTCGCGGAGAAATAGTGCTTTGTGACATCGAGCAATTTGATCCGAGGACCAAGATGCGATGCCGCCGCCATTTGGACGGAATCATCACCGAAGGTGAAGGCCAGGTGACGTCCAAAGCGAAACTGAGCTCGCGGACGCAATCGCTTGATGATCGGCGTGTCCGCGATACCAGTGGTCGCGACAGTCTCTGCGGAATTCGTTCTTGTCTCTGATGAGGCCATGGTAGAGGTATCCGTCAGAAAGTAATTCTGATCGTGTCGGTCCCTCCGCCGGTGGAAAAGATGCGCCGGTTGCCGGGTTCGTACGTGTAGTTATGGCTCCAGGCATCGGTGAGATACGATCCGCCGGCACCATCGATGTACGGTCCGTTCCAACCCAACCGACTCAGCGGATTGTATGCTGCCACCGAATCAGGTCTGGTCAGCAGGTCCTGAAGCCTGCCCGGGACAAAACCGATGTCGCCTTCGAAACCCCGGTCGACATAGGCACCCCCGGCTACGGCGCTCGGATCGCCGATGATCGCCTTTCTCAGCGAATTCAGTTCCTGCCGCGTGGCGTTGACTTTCGACGAATTAGCCATGTCGGCAAACCTGGGTACAGCCACGGCCGCCAGAATACCAAGGGTAACGATAATTATGACAAGCTCGATCAGGGTAAAACCTCCCTGATCGAGCCGGTCAGTCAGTTTGTGCTGAGAAGTTGTCATTTCCACCCGGATTACCAGTTGTTCTCTCCGACAGTACTGGTATTTGGCCAAATCTCGCCAGTGGCGGGGATGTAGCACCAACCGCCGCGTCCACCAGCAACCAGAACGCCCCTGGTTACGCCCGTGCAGATTGAATCCGGGGCGTTGGCATCAGGCTGGTACGGGTTCTTGGGAATGCCCTGGGCCATGACCGTACCGTAAGTCTCGAGCTGGCCCAAAGTCGGCCAGGTAGCTGTGCCGGTTGTAACGGCCTGGTTGGCGTAGAAGATAGTGATCCCGGATCTGATTCCACCCAGAGCAGCCCTCGACGACGCTTCTTTTGCTTCAGTCGTAAGGTCCTGATACTTCGGTATGGCTACTGCGGCGAGAATGCCGAGCACCACAATGATGATAACCAGTTCGATTAGCGTGAAGCCCTCTTGCTTGTTGATTCTTCCGAAAGCCATTTTGCCTCCTGTATGAGTCTAAGAGTCTATGGTTCTATCACTTAATCGTATTGTCGGAATCGGGAATGAAGGTCTTTAGCCGCCCCCCTGGAACACTTTGATAAGGTTCCACATGGGGAGGAAAACGGCCAGCGCCAGGATCAGGACGAAGACGCCCATGACTACGGTCAGGATCGGCTCGATGATTGCCGTCAATTGGCGGGAAGTATAGATCACCTGCTTGGAATAATGTTCGCCAATCTCGCGCAGCATGGCTTCGAGGTTACCCGACTCAAGACCGACGGCGAGCATGTGTAAGGCCTGTTCTGGAAAGTACTTATACCCGCCTGAGGCGATGTCGATTTCCCGTCCCCGACGAAAGGACTCACCCAGGGCCTCGATTTCAGCCGCAATTGCTGAGTTCTTAATCGTATGGGTCAGAATGTCGATCGACTTGACGATCGTCAGACCGGAATTAATTAGAATGCGGAACATCAGGCTGAATCGAGCCACGTTCCCTTTGATTATCAACTCGCCCAGGACCGGCAGTCGCAGGACCTGACGATCAAACCACTGACGGCCTGACTGGCTTCGAAGCATTGCCCGGAAACCGAAGCCCGCCGCTACACTCAGGGCGAGCATGATCGGCCAGTTGGTAGTCGCAAAGGTACTCATTCCGATCACGATTCTTGTGGGTAATGGTAACTCGGCTCCGAACGCCGAGTAAAAAGAGGTAAAGCGGGGTACGACGAAGTTCATAATCACGATAAACGCGCCCACGATTGCGGCCACGACCATGAGCGGGTAGCGTATGCCCGACTTGAGCTGACGGGTCAACTCTGCTTCGCGCTCCAGGATCGCACAGAGTTGGTCGAGGGTGGCGTCCAGTTTACCTGATTCTTCTCCTGCCGCCACGCAATTTACATAGACCCGGGTGAAAATGTCCGGAAACCGGGCCATCGATTCCGATAACGGTTTTCCTGATTGCAGGTCGATAACAAGCTGGTCGATCACGTGGTTGAAGCGGCTGTTCGGCGAGCCGATATGAATTGTCGAGAGCGCGCGCAATATAGGGATACCTGCCCGATACATAGTAGCCAGAGCGCTGGTAAACATGATGAGCTTTTCGTAATCGGATCCCTTCAGAAATCCGAAAAGAGAGGCCAACCGTTTGGGGTCGACCGGATTGATGGCAATCGGCAGGAGTTGTTGCTCCCGGAGGAATTCTTCCACGGTGGCCGCGCTGGCAGCATTCATGGAGCCGGACTGCCGCCGACCGTCGGGGGCAATCGCCTTATACCGGAACTGTGTGGGCATTTGCCGACTCCGGTGTTAGGGGTGCCGCGCGGTAAGAGTAGTCTTCGATATTGGTCGTTTCCTTCAGCAGTTCTTCGAGCGTAATGACGCCGGCGGTTACTTTGTCGAGCCCGGCCTCAAACAACGGCAGATAGCCGGTGCGGCGGCCGGATTCGCGTATGCGACTGAGCGATGCCCCCTCATAGATCAACTCGGATATTTCAGTTGTAACGGCCAGAAACTCGAATATTCCCGTCATGCCGGCCAGACCAGTCATTTTGCAGTGAGTACAGCCAATACCGTGTTTGAAGTCGATCGTGTCGGCCAGTTCGGTAAGGCCGGCGCGAGCCAGCAAAGCCTCAGGTGGCCGGCAGCTCTCCAAACAGTCGGGACAACTGACGCGTACCAGGCGCTGGGCCAGGACACCTTTGAGCGCCGACATGACAAGATAGCTCTCGATTCCCATGTCTATCAGCCGCGTGATTGCGGATGGAGCGTCGTTGGTGTGGATCGTGGAAAAAACGAGATGACCAGTCAGCGAAGAACGAATGGCCATCTGAGCTGTCTCAGTGTCCCGGATCTCACCGATCATGATGATGTCCGGGTTCTGCCGCAGCATGGAGCGCAGGGAAACCGGAAACGTGAGACCAGCTTTTTCGTTAATCTGCACCTGGTTTATTAACGGAATTGAGTACTCGACCGGGTCCTCGACCGTAATGATGTTCTTCTCGATGGAGTTGATGTCCTTGAGCGTGGCGTAGAGTGTTGAGGTCTTTCCGCTCGAGGTCGGACCGGAAAGCAGAACCAACCCCTCAGGTTTGTGGATGACATTGCTCCACGCCTCTTTGACTTTGTCCCGGAATCCAAGATCGCTGAACGATTGCCTCAGATTGCGCTGGTCGAGTATGCGAATCACGACTTTCTCGCCGTGGATGGTCGGCAGCGTCGACACCCGCAGGTCGACTGTAGCGCCGTCGACTGTCATCATGAAACGCCCGTCCTGCGGCAGACGTTTTTCGGATACGTCCATGTTGGCGGCAATCTTGATGCGCGACACGAGCTCCTTCTGCATGTTCTTGGGCGGAGAGACCTCTTCGCGCATGGCTCCGCTGAGTCGAAAACGCACCCTGAGGCTGGTCTCATCAGGCTCGAAATGGATATCGCTGGCTCGATCCTTCACTGCCTTGGTGATGATCAGGTTGACCAGCTTGACGACCGGCGTTTCAGCCTCGGTTTCAGTTGCGGCAATCATCTCTGTCGCTCGGTCGCTGATGCTCGCGGAATCAGCGGTGATCAGCCGCTCCATTGAGTCAGCCACGCTGTAATGTTCGTCGATGGCTCTCTTGATGTCTGATATTGCGGCGAGCGCCCGTTTGATTTCGCAACCCGTGAGATACTTGATTTCGTCGACAGCAATGATATTCAGCGGATCGGCCATGGCCAGAGTGAGGTTATTGCCTATGGCGAACACCGGTATCAGGGTATAGCGGCGGGCCAGGTCCACGGGCACGCGCTGGATTACCATCGGGTCGATCACCATATGGTGAAGAGACATCCTGGGAATCGCCAGACGGTCGGAGATGGCGTCGAGAAGCTGGTCCTCGGTAATCAGTCCGCTCTCGACCAGCAGGTCGCCGAGCCGCTGGCCGGTGGCCTGCTGTTTAAGGATACCTTCTTCAAGTTGCTGGCTGGTGATGTACCCTTTTTCAACAAGGATATCACCGATTCGTTTACGTGGCATGACTGGTTTACCAATTGCTCACAAGTACCGTCTATCAGTATATTATCGGTCTGTTGGCGCGCAGCTTGATGGCTTGACCACAGCACCTCGTTTAGAGGCAACCGAGTATCCGACATAGCATTAAGGATATTTTCTGAATCACGTTGAAAGAATATCGGACTCCGTCGGGCGGGTTTTGGCGTTGCTTTTTTTTGCGCTTATCAGTTCGCCTGATTGCGCATCCGGCTCGGCATCGTTCGGTGGAAGATTTGACCAACAACCCGCGGGACAAACTGCATCCAAAAACAGCTACACCGGTCAGGTCATTGATTCCATTGAAATCGATACTCGGAACATCTACGAACTACAGGATGACCGCTATGATGGTTTCTTCTTTCGTACGGCCAACCGCTTTCATGTTGTGACTCGCCAGCAGATCGTAAAGCGGGAGTTGCTGCTTCGAAAGGGTGAGCCATTCTCACCGGAACTGGCCTCTGAGACCGCCCGCAACCTGCGCACACGCCTGCCTTTCAAAGACGCCTGGGTTGAGGTTGAAGAGATCACCCCCGGCCATGTACTGGTGCGGGTGGTGACGATCGACCAATGGAGCCTGATTGCCGGACTACGTTCGATAGATCGAAACGGTGACGAGACCGATCTGCGGATTGGATTTGAGGATCGTAATTTTCTCGGGGGCGCCCAGTTTGTTTCATGCGACTACTACTACAAAGAGAAACACCCGGACTATGTGATGACGTCATTTCGGGAGCCGCGCCTGCTATCATGGCCGCTGGCGGCGTCTCTGGACTATCGTTCAGATCCGTACAACACACTGAAACATGTGGGAATCGGCCGCCCGTACTATTACCTGGCGCAGAGCCTGTCGATGCAATTGGATGTTCGCGATGCCAAGGTACGGCAAAGGCGGTACGACGCCGTTGGCCAGTTGGTGGCCCAGTGGCTTAGCTCGAGCGACCAGGTTGAGCTGGCTGTCGGTCTACGCGGCGGTCCGACCTACCGTAAAGCAGCCGTCTCCGGTGGCTACAAGTACTACTCGGCGAGAGTCAGTGATCTCCAACTGGCTGCGCTGGATGGGACGGACGCAGATATGCTCGTGGATTCAACTTTCCATGAGTTCTCCCTGGCCGCGGACTATCAGATTCTCAATTTCATCGTTGACCGAAGGATTCGTGGATTCGGATACACCGAGGACTACACAATGGGGCTCAGGATCGGTGGGGTCTATGGCCGTGCTCTCAGACCGGATTTCAACGATTACTACTACGATCGGGTCGGGGGTGAGCTGTCCTGGGCTGACAGATTCGGAAGCAATCTTCTGTTGGCGGGATATACCTACTCGTACTGGTTCCGGCATAATGAAGGAATGCGTCGAGCCTCTGTTCTCCAAGGGGTGTGGTACAACAACCAACTCCCGTTTGTGACAGTGGCGGCACGAAGTCGGTATGAGTTCGACCGTGGTGGTCCGTTTCCTCGTCTGGTTCTCGGCAGCAAGAATGGAATTCGGGGATATGCCACAGAGCAGAGTGCGGGCGACCGCATGCACATAGTCAACATCGAAGGTCGAGTTTTCACGGGACTTGAGTTGCTCTCGGTCAAGATTGGCTCGGCGCTGTTTTGCGATCTAGGTCGGACGTGGCATCCGGGGGAGAAGCTCACCCTTGGGGGATATTATGTGAGCGCCGGCGTGGGGCTGAGATTCTCGCTTGAGAATCTTCTTCGGGGTGAGATCATCCGTGCGGATGCGGTCTGTACCGAATATGGTAACTGGGAAATATCTGTCGGCACTGGCCAGTATTTCTAACGCGGAGTCAGTTGGGGTCTGCAGATGCGATTTTATTTGACCTTTTTATGTTGACATCGATTCAACACTCCAACATATAACCCCAGCCATAATCCTATGATGTCTCTTCTTCAAGGAAGGAGAAGGACGATACCTGAGGGGGGTTATGATGGCAAATGGTTTTGAGCCGCGGGTGCTGATTTGTTGTGAATGCGGCGAAGAATTTGTATTTACTGCAGCGGCCCAGCAGTATTTTGCAGAGCGGGGCTACACCGAAGACCCCAGACGGTGCAAGACCTGCTACACACAGCTCAAGAAATCTCAGCGGTCCTCTAAGCTTGCCGCAGTAACTGTGGTTGGCGAAGAGACTAATATCTGAGTTCGCAAAGGGAAAACCCCCACCCTTCGGGGTCGGGGGTTTTTGTTGTGCCGCTTCCGGCACCTCGGATAGCAGGGGGTAAGCTATTTGATTAACATCATTTTTCGCGTCTGCTCAGATGCCGTTGTCACCAAACGGTAGAAGTAGACTCCTGAGGCCACTTGTTGTCCATTATCACTGGTGGCATCCCACGTTATTGTTGAGACACCGCCTTCGGCTTGCCCTTTGAAAAGGGTCCGCACATGACGTCCAAGGAGATCGTACACTTCGAGCGTCACCTGTCCGGGGGTCCGTAACTCATACTGGATGTTCGTGTTCGGGTTGAACGGATTCGGGTAGTTTTGCGACAGCCGGAAATCGTCAGGCACTGGCAGTTGGTCTTCATCAACCGATGCGGCAATACCGACGGCCAGATTGGCAGTCATAGTAGAACCTGACGCCGAGATATTGGTTACCGCTACAAAAGTGCCGCCGGTAAGGTAGGCGTCGGAAGTCGGCGACGACAGTCCGTTGAACGATGTACGACTGAGCGATCCGGGCCAGCAATCGGCGGCATCGCCCTGGTCGTTGGCGTGCTCCAGTTCAAATAGTCCGTCGGCCTGTTCCAGAGCGACCAGAAAATGGTTTGAGCCAGCGACCGTAGGATACCATTCCTGTTGGTTATCGTTCTTAGTGGTATCGATGTGCCAGATGAGGAGTCCAGAGCCAGGTATGTAAGTGTCATAACCGGTCTTCTGACGATTCTCCACCAGGAAGTACTGAGCGGAAGCGCCGCCGGATGTCCATAGGCGGAAGATCGAACCACCGCCGTTGACTGACGGTATCGACTGGTTGCTGACATTGGAAGTGATGTTGACAGGGGAAGTTATCCCAAGTTGAATTCGGCTCCAGGCGCAGGGATGGGCGGGGGAACTGCCCAAATTTCCGTTCCAGCTTCCGCCGGCCATAACGCACCAGCGGCCGATTCCCTCGGAAGTGTAATCAGTGTCATACAGATCGGGCAAGTCGAAGCCGTGCAAGAGCTCGTGGGCGTAGACTCCAATGGTCATGTCACCCGGGGTAGTCCAGTACTCGGGTTGCACGGTATAGGAACTGACATAAACGCCATCGCCGGTCATTCTTGGTGTGATACCCCACTTGTGCGACCACATATCGGCAGCGTTGCGGGTCAATTCGGCGCCAGTACCGGCGTGGATCACCAGCATGACATCAACATAACCATCGCCGTTATTATCATAGTTACTGAAATTGACCTGAGCATCAATGGCGTCCACCACGTTTTCCACCAGTCGCTGTGAATTCTGAGGATAGTCCCCCAAGCCGTTCTGATTGTTGACGTAGTAGGCGTAAGTCTGTGGCGCCCGTTTCCAGCCCAGCGCAGACGGAAGATTGACGGTCACCAGATCAATCTGGGCATAGGAAATCTCGTCAAAATAATCGCGCACGGTGTTTGCAACGGCGCCGAAAACAAGGGTATCAAAAAATCTGCTATTCACTTGTGAAACATGGTCTGAGAAATCGACCAGCACAGCCAGCACGCGGAATGGTCCGAGCGATTGGCTGGCTGATTGCCTATTTCTGATTTTCTCCTTAAGCCCAAAAGCGTCTTCAGGGGTGTCAATCCCGCGAGCATGAAGCTCAGAGGTGCTCGGCAGGTTGGGAAGGATCTCGCCCGTCGTCTTGGCGACAGCGCGAGCCTCAAGAAGGCTTGGGTGGGGCGGCATGGCCGTCACATTAAGAGCAATGACCATACTGAGCAACGACACCGTCAACAGACTGCCGTAAATGCTCGTGGATTTCCTGGTTAGTGTATACATGGAGAGTTCCCTTCTCAAAACATGATTCCCATGGAGATAGCTACATTAGCGCCTTTGGCCGAGTATACCGACATCGTGCTGCCGGTGATAACCGCGGCGTCGAGGTAGAAGCCGAGGAAGTTCAGCCCCGAGCCGAAGGAGAATGCCGTATTACGATCGCCGCCGGTCATGAAACCTGTCCGGAGCGGCAGAACACGGAGGAGGCGATATTCAACACCCACGGCCAGGCGTGGTTTTGTCGAGGCGCCGGGCGCAGCCCGAAAACCCTGAGTCCAATCGACCGCCCAGACCAGTTTGCCCGAAGTGTTGGCCAAACCAACGTTCATTACTGCCGGCAGACTGGTGGCAAACGGCTCAATATCTGTTGAGTAGTCGTCGGAGGTGACGATATCATTGTCGAAATCATCGATCGAGGCCGTGTCGAATGAAAAGATGTAGCCATATTCCTGTGGTTTCTTATCCCAGGTGATCTTGCTTAAGACATTCTCAAATCGCACTCCGACTGTGTAGTTGTTGTTCAGCTTGATGGCAGCGCCGAGGTCGAGTCCGTAGCCGCTGCCGCCGGCGGCGGTGCGGATGATTGCTTCGCCCTGGCCCTGAAAACCGTTCTCGTAAGTGGTGGCAAGGCCTTCCAGACTAACCACTTCTTCAATAGCAATGCCGCGGAGATAGCTCGCCGTGAAACCGACCGCCAGTTGGCGGGTGCCGGCTGAATAGATCGGCAAGCCATAAGACAGACTGGCACCCGCGTAGCTGAGACCATTGGAATAGGAACCGGTGACATCGAGGGTATCAGCAAACGTATTACCGTTGAGAATCAGATCAACAATTTCACGGCTGAGGTTTATATCAGCCGCCCCGACACCGTTCACACTCAGCACGAAACTACCCAGAGCCAGTGACAGCGCCGAGGCCTTGATGTCAGCGTCAATGCTCAGTCCCTCGGTGGGGATGTCGTTAAGAATGTCCTGTTTGTCGGCCGTTGAAAGCACCGCGCCGGTGTATTTGTTGTAGTCGGACAAAGTAAAGGCGTTGTTCGTGAGGCTGACCCCCAGCGAAGCGAACTCAACGCCGTATTGGCGGTAACCGTCGAGACCGAGATTCGCCGGATTGTACCTGGCAGCGTTCACGCCTTTGGCCAGCCCGGTGAATGCACCCCCCATGGCTGCGCTCCGGGCCGAGGAGTGCACAGTTGCAGCCGGAAGGCCGGACTCGGGCAGAAGAAGCATAAGAGTACAGACTTTGATGGTAAAGGCGAGTATCGTCCAAACAGTCCGGGACTCGCATTTAGTGATGGCAAGTGTTCTGGTATTCATGACTTCCCCCTTTAGAATTCACCGTCGAAACGGTATTCTATTTCGATCCGCCCGACTATGGTCAGGTAGTCGCTCGCAATGAGCTTCACCGGCTGACCGTTGGTGCCGTCGAGTATGATCTGGGTTCCGATGTACAGCGTGTCATTCTTGAGGACCTGCACGTCGAGACTGTCTATGACCACTTCCTGATAGCCCGTGGATACGGTGTCAGTGGCCAGACCGCCCACCGTGGGCGCGGCTACTATGAAAATGTCGCCGACAAAAGAGACTTGCGGGTCGGATAAGACGGTAGCTGAATCGCCGCTGAGAAACAGGTTTACCCTGGCCCCCACCGGCAAGTGATTTATAACATTGTAGATGAGACGGGCCTCAAGTACGTGTTCGGTAACGGCGTCAATATCATCCTGATTGATTTTCTCACTTTCGATGTCCGGTTTCACCACTGTCTCCGGCAGGATGACTTCCAACGGCGCCAGGATGTTAACACTGGCACGTATCCAGTCGCCGTTTCTGATCGAGCCGATACTGACGCCATCGCCAAAGGCAACATCCCCGGAAATCGTGATCAAAGACGGTATCGGCGACAAGAAGTCGGCGACGGTTGAATCGACAAACAAAGTAATAACAGCTTCGCTGGATGTGGCAGGTGCGACCGTGCCGGTGATCTGCAATGATTTGCCATTTTTCCCAAGCAGAGTCAGATTCAGATCACCGGGCAGTTGGACGCCGCTTTCTATCTCCAGTGTCAGGACAGCCGAAACCAGCTCGGCTGACTCAAAACCTGCAGGTACGTCGAGTTCGTGCTCGGTGGGTGAGAGAGTGGTGCTGACGGTACTGAAAACACCGGTGACAGTGGCGAAAGTTAGCCCGGTCAGACTGGCGTCGACAATGAATTCCTGCGACTGGCTGAATGCCACCTTCTGTGGTGCGGTAGCCGGAACGGTCACCTCAACCTCAATACGAATACTCTGTGGCACGGTCAGATCGACCGGCTGCAGTTCATATCCCGCCAGATTCACGCTGATCAGGCTCGATGAGATCGGCCCGACAGTGCGGCTTAAAGTCAGCGGCACGCCGCTGATAACCAGATCAGGAAAAGTTACATCGATCTGGGCAGTCAGGTTGGTCTGGTTGCCTATCGAAACCTGGAGCGAACCTGCCGATAGAGTGGCGCTATGAATAGCATCGTTTTCACCCAGGGTTACGGTCTGAGTGAACGACCGGTTCAAGGCCGGGATTTCAGCGGTAGCCGCGCCTGCGGTCAGATCACCGTCAAAGCGCATACTGGTCGTGATTTGCCTCCCCGACGTTGACAACACCGTGCCGCCGGGGGTTGTGGCGCCCACTCGTGCCTGGATGTTGTTGGAGATGGTTTTGCCGCTCAAATCGAAAAGCACAGAGTCACTTTCACCATCCGAAATCGGCTTCGGGAAAGCCTTCGTGCCGATCGAGCGGTTGTAGGTGACATCCCACAACTCCACGCTGTCGGCGGAGATGTCAAATCCAAGGTCGTTGTCTACAATGACGTAAGCTTGCCCGCTATCGATCTCCACGCTGGAGTAGTTGTCCGCCGCCGGCACGTCGCTGTCGATGCTGAAGGACATGGCCGGTATTTCGCCCGGCACAAAAGTTGACAACCCGGAAATATGAGTGATGTCTAGCGTCACCGAAGCGAGCGCCGGGGCCGGGATATCCACCAGGCCGATCTGCTCGAAAGCCGTATATGACAGATTGCCGGTGGTCAGGTTGTCGCCGTCAAGCTCGACGGTGTCGATGTCCCTCTGTACCGAGAAAATCACATTGGAGTCGGCGTCGATCGACACGCCTTCCTGATCAATCTTGTCGACTATTTCGCTCATGCCATAAGTGCGATTGACCAGTGGCACCACGAACTGAGTGTTCCAGGTAGGTGACTCCGGTTTCTTGATCGAGCACTGCATGAGGGACAGCGCCACGACCACAACCACCGTAGTCAGCATTAGCTTGGTGCCGAACTTGAACAGCCACGATCCTGCTGGTGCGTCGGAATAGCGGCTGTCTTTTCTTTTTTGTTTTCTGCTCATTAAGACCCCCAGGCTCCGTTTCAAAATCGTTCGTGCCGAAAAAGGCAAACTGAGTGCCGCAACTGAGCCCTGCATTTATGTCATTGCGGCACTGAGAATTAGACAACCCTCCCGATCCTGATTCGGACGGGGATGGGATGGTGCTTCGGCCAGAGTATGGGAGATCGACTACAGGGGTTGACCGCTCCGGCCTGCCGGGCGTATATTGACGCTAAAGGAGCCTCCTATGGGGATGGCGAAGTATGACCGGTTGCTCTACATTTTGAATCTGCTCCGAAGCAGGCGGACTCTCAATGCCCGGCGGCTGGCTGAAGAATGTCGGGTGACCGAGAGGTCGATCTACCGGGATATCATCTCGCTTTCCGAAGCCAACATCCCGATCTATTACGACAATGGCTATAAGCTCGCCTCCGGCAACTTTCTGCCGCCGCTCAATTTCACTTTGGATGAGTACACCTGTCTGATTCTGGCCCTGGAGTCATCGCCCCTGGCCCGGGTAGGGTGCAAGGCGGAGACAATCAGTCAGGTCAAAGCAAAGGTTGAATCCGGGTTATCAGAGATAACGCGCGAACAGAAAAAGATCTCGGTTGATGTCGCTCGTGTCGATGTCGGCATGACCATTCCGCAGCGTGTGAGCACTCGGTTCTACTCCGACCTTGAGAATGCCATCTCCAACCGTTTAAGCGTAGATCTCGAATACGATTCCATCGAACACGGCCTGTCATCGAGGACGGTTGATCCCTATTTCATTATCTTCCGGCGTCATGCCTTCTATTTCGTCGGTTACTGTCATCTGCGGGGAGAATTCCGCACCTTCCGTATGGATCGAATCAAGCGCCTTACTCCGACAAAGCAGCGTTTCACCCGTATCAAGAGTGTGACAGCCGCAGACTATTTCGCCGGAAGCTGGGAGTTGTATCATGGCGAGCCAGTGGAAGTGACCGTACGATTTCGAGGTCGAGCCGCCCGGGTAGTCGCTACTTCCCAGCACCATCTCGGCGAAAAGACGGAGTCACTTGCCGACGGTGAGTTGCTGTACCGGGTGACCGTGAACGGAACCGAAGAGATCGGGCGCTGGATACTCCGATTCGGCGACGAGGCCGAGGTTTTGGAGCCGGCGTCGCTCAGACAGGAACTGGGCCGGATCGGTCAATTTCTCAAACGAACGTATCAGCAGAAATAGTCCCATTTCTCACTGACAGTCCCTGTCAGTCACCTGTGCGATAGTCGAGTCGTGAGGCGGGGCGAGGCCGCGTGGCTCAGCCCCACAAACGACCCTTAAGGCAAAGGGGGACTACTTGCCCAAATTAGAACGGTTGTTGAAACTGGCCCAACTGACCCGCGAGCAGCGGGCCGGGACGGTCAGGGAGATGAGTCAGGTGTGCGGGGTGTCTCAGCGTACCATATTTCGCTATCTTAATACGCTTTCGTCGCTCAACTTGCCTGACGAGCTTCGCGCCGGAACACGAAAGGCTGTCGGTGAGTCATTCTCACGAGTAATCGACCGCGACGATCAGTGCCTGCTGTGTTTTGCCCTTGACCATAATCCGTTGGTCCAGTACAATTATCTGGCGGGTCGATTGGACGAAATCAAGAGGATCCTCAGCGGCGGGCGATTGCCCGGAGGCGGAGTTCTAAAGGGCAGCGTGATCGAAGTCGAGTCTTCACCCGGACCCAGAAAGAAAACCGCCGAAGATCGCATACTGTCGACTTTTATGATAGCCTGCCAGTCAGGCGACAATCTTGTCGTCAGGGTTCGGGGAAGCGAACGGGAAGCGACTCTGCAGCCGCGCGCGATCAAGATACAGAGCAAGGGAATCAGGTTAAGCTTCAGGGCGCCGCTGCGGAGACAATTCGTGACGCACGATCTGAGCAATGTTGTAACTGCTCGCGTAGTCAAGAAGGCCACAGGACTACGATCGCACTAAAGTCGGGTTGGGCAAACCGACTCATTAAAAGTTGACTTTGCCGCGGCTGTCCGATTCCCTGACAGAATGAGCCGTTTTCGCTTTAATGAGACCGCTCAGGCCGGCCTGATCGCGGCCGCTTACGCCCTTCTGAGTCTGGTTTTCTACCCGATATCTTTCGGAGTCTATCAGATAAGGGTGGCCGAGGCTCTCACAGTGCTCCCTTTTCTCACTCGCGCAGCGGTTCCGGGGCTGTTTGTAGGCTGCTTGCTGGCGAACATTTTCGGCGGTAATGGCTGGCAGGATGTCGTATTTGGCTCGTTTTTGACCCTCATCGCAGCCTTGATGACTCGCGGGACATCCAGAGTCGCGAGTGGTTGGCTGCTAGCACCCTTACCACCGGTGCTGGTCAACGCTTTTGGTGTGCCACTCTACCTGGCTCCCATTCTCGGATTCAACTATTGGTTCCTGGTGCTGTCCATCGGGATCGGGCAGATTATCTCCTGTTACCTGCTGGGGATACCTTTGCTGCGAATCCTCCAGAAGCGGGTGTCGATGTTCCGTGGTTCGCCCGGAGAGAGCCTGTAAAGAGACAATGAGGATTCAAGTTGAGCGTATGTGAGGAAAGTGGTTTGAGACTCCGATAACCTCATCACAGGAAAGCTCGCTCGGATAGGATTGATGAATGAACCATAGAATCTGCTTTTTCGAGGACAGACAATGGCGGCAGTTTCTGCCGTTGACCCACCTTAGGCCGGTCTACTGTCTCCGGGCCGGAATCCTCCCGCTGTTTCGACGGATTGAGCGTGTTTTTGATCAGCCGGAGATTTCGCTGTCCAGTCGCGGGGCGCTTGCTCCCGTAATAAGCGCCGAATTCCGCGACTATCCGGTCAATATCATCAAGCGACGCGAGGGACAGACGGTGCTTTTCCTCAACGGCCGACTACGCGACTACGGCAATCTGCCGGAGCTGATCGGCAAGTCCCAGTTAGTTACAAAGATAACGAATCAACAGGGCGCTCTCGTGGGCATCAGCTTTCCGGATGCTGCGGTTGATGATATCCCCAGTGTCGCGACCCAGGAACAATACGTCGAGTACTTTGAGAAGAACGCCGGCGATGCGGGCGAAATGGAGACAAATGCTACGCTCTATGACTGGTGCTGGGATCTGGTGGCGGATATTGACAAAGAAATCGCCGATGATTTTGCCCACTTGAAAAAGACTCTCGCCAAGTCCGAGCGGGTGAAGGTTCATGACGGGGTGTTTGCACTCAATGCCGATCAGATTCATCTTGGTCTCGGAGTGGAGATTCTGCCCGGGAGTTTCATTGATGCTTCCCGCGGTCCTGTTTTCATAGGGGACAACACGCGAGTGGAGTCTCAGGTGGCGATTTACGGCCCGTGTTATATTGGACCGAATTCCGTGGTCGTGGCGGGGAAGATCAGCGGTTGTTCTATCGGTCACACTTGTCGTATAGGCGGCGAGGTTGAAGAGTCGGTGTTTCAATCGTATGTCAACAAGTACCACGCCGGGTTCATCGGGCACAGCTATGTCGGTTCCTGGGTCAATTTCGGCGCCATGACCACGAATTCCGATCTGAAAAACAACTACTCGACTATTCAGGTCAGCGTTGGTGGGCAGCTCAGAGACACCGGTTCGATCAAAGTCGGCTCGTTTGTCGGCGACCACACCAAGTTCGGTATCGGGACGCTTCTGAACACCGGCATCAATGTGGGAATGTGCTGTAACATCTACGGTGGGACTCTGATCACCGACCGGGAAGTGCCGTCGTTTCGGTGGGGAAATTCGGGCGGTTACGAAATCTACAAGTTTGAGAAGGCAATCAAGACTATGCGCCGCACAGCCGAGAGAAGAAATGTCGATTTGACGTCGGCTGAGGAGGCGCTTCTCCATGATGTGTATGACGGCAGGGCCAACGATGTCGGTATTCTGGAATTGTGAGCATCGATTTGTATTGGCCTGGTGGTTCTGTCACCCATTGACAAGAGATACCGGGCGCGGTATTTTGAACGCTCTTTGTGGAGTGAATTGTGCCTGAACTGAGACGAGAACCGGTAACCGGACGCTGGGTGATAATATCCACCGAGAGGCGGAATCGACCGACCGCGTATAGTTCGGTTCCGCACAATCGGGAAGCCAGCATGTGCCCGTTCTGCCCGGGGAACGAGAGCCACACACCCCATGAGGTTCTGGCCTATCGGGAACCAGGCACCGAGCCGGATCGTCCGGGCTGGCGGCTGAGGGTGATTTCCAATCGGTATCCGGCGCTTAAGATCGAGGGCAGTCTGGACCGTGCTCCTCACGGAATCTACGACCGCATGAACGGCGTGGGCGCTCACGAGGTTATCATTGAGACGCCGGAACACGCTTTCGATATTGTGGACATGACTGATAGCCAGGTGCGTGACGTTCTTTGGTCCTACCGCGAGCGCATGGCCGACCTGGAGCGCGATGTTCGTTTCAAGCACATCATTGTTTTCAAGAATTACGGAGAGGCCGCCGGGGCGTCGCTGGAGCATTCACATAGCCAGTTGATAGCTACGCCCATCGTGCCCAAGCGGGTGCAGGAAGAAGTCAGCGGCGCGAAACGCTACCACGAATTCAAAGAGCGCTGCATTTTTTGCGACATTATCCGGCAGGAGGTTGCCGACCGGGAGCGGATCGTGAAAGATCATGACGCTTTCATCTCGTTTGTGCCGTTCGCGTCCCGTTTTCCTTTTGAAACCTGCATAATGCCGAAGTCGCATCAGGCTAGCTTTCTGGAAATGTCCGACCATGAGTTTACCATACTGGCTCGCTGTCTGAAAGACACGCTGCTTCGGATGAAACTTGCACTCAATAACCCACCGTTTAACTATGTATTGCACACGCGGCCGTTGTCGCGCGAATATCATGACTATTATCATTGGCACTTCGAGATCATTCCACGCCTGACCAAAACAGCCGGTTTTGAATGGGGAACCGGTTTTTACATCAATCCAACCCCACCCGAGGAATCGGCAGAATTTCTCCGTCAGATCGACATAAGTCAATACGGAGCGACCGAAATCCGTCAGGCTAATGGCTGACATGGACAAACTCAGGATACTGATGGCGACGGCCGAGGCCGGGCCGTATGTGCGGACAGGCGGCTTGGGTGATGTGATGGGCGCCCTGCCGGCGGCTCTAGCAGCCAGGGGTCACGATGTCAAAGTGGTCCTGCCCAGGTACAAAACTATCGATGGCCGCCGACATCGACTTTCGCTCCTCTTGGATGACGTGCCGGTGCCTGACGGGGGGGAGATGTCGCATGCTTCAATTGAACGAGCCGGCGACAGTGCTCGAGGCGTCGAATATCTGTTTGTCGGTCACAGTGACTATTTTGGCCGTGCCGGCCTTTATGTGGATTCGAGAAGTGGCACTGATTATAAAGATAACCATTTGCGCTTTGCCTTCTTCTCCCGCGCCGTTCTTGAGTTGGCGCGTCACCTTGATTGGCGCCCGGATATCATCCACGTCCATGACTGGCAGACCGGGCTTGTGCCTGCGTACTTTCGCGTGCACTACGCTCATGATCCTGTTCTTCAGAACTGCCGCACTATTCTGACTGTCCACAACCTCGGCTACCAGGGTTTATTTGAGCGCGAATGTTTTGCCGACCTCGATTTGCCCGAGGAGATGTTCTATGCCGCGACGGGAGCTGTTGAGTTTTACGACAAGGTCAATTTTCTGAAGGCCGGAATCGTGCTCGCCGACAAAGTGACAACGGTGTCGCCCCGTTATGCCCGGGAGATCCAGGGCAGTGAAGAATTCGGCTGCGGTTTGCAGGGCGTTCTGGCGGCGCGAGCGGCCGACCTGATGGGAATACTCAACGGCGTGGACTACTCGATCTGGTCTCCGAAGACCGACCGGCTGATTCCGTTTCGGTACGGGCCCACGAACCTTTCGGGTAAGCGAATGTCTCGGGTGGCGTTGCTTAACCGGGCCGGCCTGCCCTTGCGCGAGAAGATCCCTATCATAGGCCTGGTCACACGGTTGACGTCGCAGAAGGGGATTGATTTGCTCATAGAGGGGGCAGCGGAGCTCTTCAAACTCGATATTCAGATGGTCATTCTCGGTGATGGTGATGCCACATACCATCGGAGTCTGAAGATACTGGAGAAAGAATATCCTGATAGACTCCGAGTCTGGTTTGAATTCAACGATGCGCTTGCTCACCTCATTCAGGCCGGGTCTGATGTTTTCCTGATGCCCTCCCGCTACGAACCATGCGGGCTGAATCAGATGTATGCTTTGAAGTACGGTACCGTACCCGTGGTACGGGCAGTAGGAGGATTAGCTGATACCGTACGTGACTACGATCCGCATACCAGTGACAGCACCGGATTTGTTTTTGAAGACTATACGTGCGAGGAAATGATTGGTGCCGTGAGCCGTGCCGTGCAACTATTTCCTCGCCGGCGAGAATGGGGAAAGTTGATGAAGGCCGGTATGAGGGCCGACTTTTCCTGGGCGAAGTCTGCGGCCAGCTACGAGAATCTGTTCCGTCTGTTATCTGGCAGTTGATGGTCTGAGTATGACTGTTCTGACAAGACTTATCGGCCGGTTCTGGCCACTGTTTGCAGCGCTTGGCATATACATTTTTTTCGTACTCAGTCTGAATTTCACTCAGGACGACGCCTATATTTCATATCGCTACGTGGCGAATTACCTTAACGGTGATGGTCTGGTTTACAACATAGGGGAGAGAATCGAGGGAATCACCAACTTCGGCTGGACCGTGTTCATGATGTTCCTGGGAGTTCTCAGGGCTGACTACATGTGGTGGTCCAAGATAGTCGGGGTATTATTCGGGGCGGGGGTGATCGCCGTCGCGTTCTTTATCGGCGAGGAATTGTTTCGCCGAGAGGGATGGGCATACACGGCGTTGGCTACGCTGTTACTGGGTGCAAACCAGTCCCTCGCTTACTGGTCAGTGTCTGGTCTGGAGACCGCGGCGTTCGCGTTCTTTGCGGTGCTGTCGTTGTTGCTGTTTCTGCGCAAAGACTGGTTGCTGGTTTTCGCGCTTGCCATGGCTGTCTGGCTGCGGCCCGAAGGCGCTGTGGTTACGGCCATCCTGTTGATTACTGAGACTGTGCAGACACGATCCTGGCCACGGTTTTCTGCCGCTTGCGCTGCGCTTGCTTTGGTGGTCTCGCTTCCTTTCGTTGCTTTCAAGCTGTGGTACTACGGCTCAATCCTGCCCAATCCGTTCTATGCCAAGACCAGCTTCGATCTTGAGCAACTGAAGAACGGTCTGGAATACGCGGGCGAGTTCTCTCAGCACTATGCTGTATATTACGTCGGTCTGCTTGGACTGGTCATACCGCTTATCCTGTGGCGGCGGGGGAATGACGTTCTGAAGGCAGTGTGGCTCTTTACCGTTTCCTACTTTGCCTATGTGATTCTGATCGGGGGCGACGTGCTCAAAGTGCACCGCTTCTTCCTGCCGATGTTTGGCCCGATGGCGGTGTTGATGGTCTTTGCGGTCCGGGCGCTGCTGTGCCGCATGCGACCTGCCCTTCAGTATCTTATCCTCCTTCCCTTTGCCGCGACCATGCTGGTAACCACGTATGTACTACCCAAGCCGGTGGTTACGAGGTACAACACCAACGAGAGAGCCTTCACTTACAAGATGCAATTCAAAGCGCGGGCGATGAAGCAGGCAGACCCCACGAACTTCTCTGTGGCACTGGCGACGATTGGCATTTTCGGCTACGAACTGCTCGGCCACGATATTATCGATATGGTGGGGCTGACAGATTCCACGATTGCCCGCTATTCCGAAGATCCGATCCCCGGTATGGAGACTACCTGGAAAGAGCAGAAGCACAATACCCGTTATCTGCTGGGACGTGCGCCAGACTATATTATGTTTTCGACGGGGATCAAGCCATCGGCTCCAGCCGAGCGGGCGTTACTCCTGTACCGCCAGTTCACTGATTGCTATCGCACGGTGGGCTGGTATTATCAGCCTCCTGATGCACCCCAGGGTGTAATTTCGAGTGTGTTCAAGAAGGTACGTCCGGTCGAGGGCGAACTGGTCCCATACTATCCCGTTGAATATGTGCAAGAGTACAAGAAGGCTCTCGACGCATATTCGGCCGGTGACCATCGGACCGCTCTCAAGTTCTACGATGCCGCCATTCGAGTCTCGCCGCGTCCGTATTACATTTACTTGTTGGAGCAAATAGCCTTCAGCATGCAGATGATCGGCGAGGACGAACGGGCAGCCTCCATGTTTGAAGCTGTACTTGACCGCGATTCGCTTGTTTTCGAAGCCCACCTGGAGCTTTACAGGCGGGCTGCACTTCAAGGAGACACCGCCGGGATGGGTTTGCACAAAAACTGGGTGCTCCGCCTGGTCCCCTGGTACTGGCCGCGTCTTGACTCGACCGTACATGAACAAGTTCGACAGTCACGACGTCATTAAAAGACAGCAGGTTGCGTTTCTACCGTGAAGTGCCACATTAAGGGTCACGGCTGGTGTTGGGGACCAGCCGAAATAAGTTGACAGGGCCGCCAGCCGATATATATTTATGTCGCCCACAAAAAGGGCATCGAGGATTGTCGAAAAGGCGGGAATAGCTCAGTTGGTAGAGCACCACCTTGCCAAGGTGGCTGTCGCGAGTTCGAGTCTCGTTTCCCGCTTTTATTCTTCAGGCGGCATAGCCAAGTGGTAAGGCAGAGGTCTGCAAAACCTCTATTCCCCGGTTCAAGTCCGGGTGCCGCCTCTTTATTCCCGAACGATTTAAACAGGATAGGTGTGATCTATATTTACAGGTTGCGAGCGTTCAAGGGGTAACCCGCAACTCTTCAATAGGTTTGGCCGCGGCCGGGGTGAGCAGTCGCGAAAAAAGGCTTGACACGGTGGCAACTCGGAACTATAATGGCTTTGAGCGTTGGGTATCATTGCATTACATCAGACTGTGTTCCTACACGGTTCAAAAAGTTGCGGAAATCAAAATTGAATAGCGCGTCCTTGGGCGCCGACAAAAAAATATATAAATCCCTCTCTTTCTGAGAGACAGGAGTGAGACTATGACCAAAACTCTGTTCGCACTCGTCCTGGGAGTGGTCTGCCTTTTTGTCGCTGGGCCGGTCTGGGCTGACTGGGTTCCTGCAGACGGTCACAAGATGCACTTCCCGCAACTGCCGGATGAGCAGGGGTGGGATGTGAACTCCCGTATGCCCGTGGTGCTCGCCGATGACTGGCGCTGTTCGCGCAGCGGTCCGGTGACTGACGTTCACTTCTGGGGATCATGGCGCGATGTTACCGGCGACCGTGTGGGTGACGTTGGTGTCATTTCCAGTTTCATGATTCGGTTCTGGACCGATGTGCCTAATCCGGGCGGAACTGGCTTCAGCCATCCAGGAACCATTTTATGGCAGGGCGAGGTAAATACCTTTGCGGCTGTGCCCATCGATCCTCCTACCCTCGAAGCCTGGTACGATCCCACCAAGCTCCCGGAGGTGGTGGTTCCGAATGATCACGGCGAGTACTTCCAGTACAACCTTGACCTGACCAAGTTGACCCAGATGCCATTCGTCCAGCAGGAAGGGACTATATACTGGATGAGTGTCATGGCCATTGTGCAGCCGGAAACCCAGATGAAAGAATGGGGCTGGAAATCGACCATAAATCACTTCAATGATGACGCAGTTTGGGCTATTGACGGTGTGTTCCAGTGGACTGACATGTACGAGCCGCCTCGGGTCAACAACTTCACCGCCAACCTCGATCCTTTCGGTCACTTCGCCGGAGGCGGAGGGACCAACTTCTACGGTCAGGGATGGTATTTCTACGAGAATACTAATTGGTGGAACATCTGGTTTTACGATAACCCGTTCACTACCACGCATGTAAAGAGGGGACAAATCCAGTGCATGATCATGCCGATGGTACCGGGGCAGCCGTCCAACGTCACGGTAGCCATCAACTGGTCGACCGATGCCTGGTCCTTACAGGTGCCGCCGCCGCCCGGCCCACCAGTGCCACCGCTGACCGTGGCGCAGGAGCAGCAGTTTGTTGGTCGACAAGTCATTTTCAGCGGCCCTATCGGCCCCAGTGGTCATGAGATTTATGAAGCATTTCAGCTCCCTGTTGGGTACAACCCGGAATGGGTTTCGATCGATATTCAGGGCGTTAATGTGATGATCGTGAACGGCGTGATCAGCCACGAGTGTTATCGCACTTCGCTTGATCTGGCGTTTGTGATAAACGGTCCGGAGCCGACCGGAGCCTGTTGCTATCCAAACGGCGCCTGTGCTGTGGTTACGCGGCCTGCATGTACTGGTGCGGGGGGAACCTATCTTGGCGATAACATCATCTGCCTGGGTGATGTCAACCCACCGAACGGGGTAGATGACGCCTGCGAGCAGGTTTTGCCAACCGGTGCCTGCTGCTACGCGAACGGAACATGCGCAGTAGTTACCCGGACCTCGTGCAACAACTCCTCAGGCACATATCTCGGTGACGGTGTGCTGTGTCAGGGAGATAACAACCAGAATGGTATCAATGATGCCTGCGAAGGTCTGTGGCCTACCGGTGCCTGTTGCCGGGCTGACAACACCTGCTATGCTACTTCTCAGGCGGTCTGTGTTCAGACGGGCGGAACGTATCTCGGTGACAATACTGTCTGCCTGGGCGACCTGAACGGAAACGGGCAGGATGAGGCCTGCGAGCTTACCAATACCGGCGCTTGCTGTTTGCCGAACGGAACCTGCGCTAGTGGCCAGACACGGATTGCTTGTACTATGGCCGGCGGCCAGTATATGGGTGACGGGTCCGCTTGCGCGGGCGATGGCAATCAGAACGGTGTCGATGATCTGTGCGAGAACACGCCAGACCTCAAGTGGTTCCAGCCGCCGGACCTTAGCCCCACCGGTATGGACGTCAATGCCTCACCTGATCCGACAGGATTGCCGTTCTTGTTGGCTTCGGATTTCCGTTGTACTCAAGCCGGGCCGATTACGGAAATCCATGTCTTTGGCTCCTGGTTGAACGATGTCTTGCCGCAGGGTAATCCCGGGGCAGTAGCATTCCGGCTGAGTATCCATCCCGATATTCCTGATCCTGATGGCAGCGGATCGGCGTATAGCATGCCGGGACCGGCTATATGGCTGAAAGATATTCAACCCGGGAATTTCGAATATCGTGTTCTTCAGGCCAACATCCAGGAAGGTTGGTACAGCCCGCCAATGGTGTACATGCCGATTGGCGATCGAGTGTGCTACGAGTATATATTCCGCCTCGGTCCCACGGAGTTCATACAGCATGGGACCACTTCCGACCCGATCATCTACTGGCTTGACGTGCAAGCAACGCCGCTGCAATCAGGCACTTATTTCGGGTGGAAGACCGCCGTGCCCCCGCACCAAATCGACGATGCTGTCTTTTTCAATGGGGTGGATGTGCTTGATCTTCAACTCGGCTGGAAGGAGTTGCGTTATCCTGATACACACGTGCTCCATCCGAACTCGTTTGATCTCGCCTTCCAGATCTGGGGTCTGGAACAGGCACTGACCGGTGCTTGCTGCTTCGACAACGGCACTTGCCAGGTGATAACTCAAGCGGCGTGTACCACAGCCGGCGGAACTTATGGCGGCAACGGCACTACCTGTGCCGGTGCAGACGTCAACCAGAACGGGGTCGATGACTTCTGTGACGGCATCGTGACGCTGGGGGCTTGTTGCTACGGCGATCTGGTCATGCCGATCTGCGTGAATACCACGTCGACCGTCTGTGGTCAGCAGTTCCACGGTACCTGGCACAGCGGCAAGAACTGCCTCACCTACCAGTGCCCGGTATCCTGCTGTGTCGGCCGCGTGGGTGACGCCAACGGTCTTGGTACTTATCCTAACGAGGTGACGATTAGTGATATTCAGTTGCTGGTCTTTGCGAAGTTCATCAGCAGTCTGCCGTGCGAACAGAATCTCCATTGTCTGACTGAGGCAGATGTAAACCAGTCCGGCGGAGTCAATCCAAGATGTTCTGATGTCACGATTTCAGACATTCAGACGGTGGTGAATCACCTGTTTATTGCCGGTCCACCGAACGCGCCGCTGAAGCTTTGTTTCTAAGCGGTCGCATATGATCGCGCTGGTCGCGAAACGCAACTGCAGGCCGCCCCGGACAGTATCCGGGGCGGCCGCCTTTTTGGGTCCCTTGCAGGGAACTGGAAAAACCTTTGACAAGCCGATTTAGATAGGCTATGTTCTATTGTCACAGAGATGAAACTCTGTGTGTACTTGCACGGTCGTGTCAAAAACCTGACCAGGAGATTTGCCATGAAGGCTCTTGGACCTGTTTCAGTCATTGTATGTTTGATGCTTATCGCCGGAAGCGCACTGGCTCAAACCTCAATTTCTCTTGAAGGAACCACTTATGTCCGAGATGATTCCGTTCTGGCGGGTGGTTCCACACACACGTTCACTTTTCGCTATAGGGCGACAGGCGCGCCTGCAAGTCGCAACTATCTTACCGCTAATGGTTTTCGGGTCTTCTCTCCAGACGGCGCCGACTGGGTTTCAGTTCAAGGCTCCGCTTTGCAGCCATTCAGCGGGCTGAGATGGGCTCATGTTTTCGTCAACCATTTCAATTTGACGGGCGGAAGTGGTCGATATGGGATGCCGTTGCTTGCCGGAGGGGGCAACGAAACCGGCAGAGATACGGTTGCGATTCTACTGGCTGGAATCACTGCCAAGCCATCGCTCGGGGGGTTGCCCTCGGGATTCGACGACCTCGCATTGGAAATCAAGTTCCAATCTCGGCGTGAGGACGCGGGGTTGCACATCTGTATTGACACATGCCAGGGAGCGCCCGGAGCCGCTTGGGAATGGGCGAATCCCGACGGTCTTCTGAAACCGACCTGGAGCGGAAAACGCTGTTTTGTGATTAATTGCTGTTCCGGTCTGACAGGAGACGTCAATGGCGTCGGGGGCGACGAACCAACCATAAGCGATGTGGTCACTCTGGTGGACTATCTGTTCGTCAGCAGAAATCAACCGGATTGTCTGGGCGAGGCTGATGTAAATACCTCCGGTACGCTGCTGAGTCCGCCTCTTGACTGGCGCGATGTAACAATAAGTGACGTTGCGTTACTGGTATCACATCTCTTTGTCAATCACGAGCCTTTGCCGGGATGCCCTTGAAACGGAGGAGGCGAATTGCCACAAATATATATAGAAAAGGAATCTGCGTTTTTGAAGAAGTATCCTCTTGCCCTCTTGGCCGGTTTGCATATATTGGCCGACAAGTTTTTGGAGAACTTTTGACTGACGCCAAGCCTGGAGGTTTGAACTATGGCAATGACAGTAACCGATGAATGCACCGCATGCGGCCTTTGCCTGCCGGAATGTCCCACTGAATCCATTGCAGAGGGTGACATCTATATCATTAGTCCGGACACATGCAACGAATGCGAAGATCAGGACGATGGCCCCCATTGTGTGGAGGTCTGTCCTGTGGATTGCATCGTTAAGGCCGTCTGAGATCGACCGCTTATCCAGGCCGTCCGGTTGGGCGGCCTTTTTTTTGTTCTAAAATGAAGAGGGTGCTGCTCTGGGGGTAGAGGGGGCTTGAAACTACCCGGGGATAACAGAGCGTCACCCTCGATACTCGCGTGACCTTATCAGGTTGGTCACTTTCGGCGCCGGATACATTTCGGATATCGGCTCAGTACTTCACAACCTTTACCGGGACGGTGATCCGAAGTGGTGTTCCGCCTTCGGGTAAGCCAATAATGGCAGTGAAGTTAGTAATATGGGTACCGGGCGGGAGAGTAGCTTTGGGAGTGATTTCGAGCTCCAGACTTTCGCCTTTACCCGCGCGACTTCGGATTGTTCGGACATCAACGAAATCCCCTTCTAAGCGTATGTCTTGCAACGTGATGCTTTCAAGCTCATGATTGAGAAAAGTACTGTTACGGGATTTCTGACCGGGAAGAAAGAAAACACTGACCGGTTTCGGCTCCACCTGATAGAGCCACTGGCCAACGTTGGCAAGATAGGATAAATAAGCGTAGTGAGACTTCTTGTCACTGGAGTAGACTCGAATGTCTTTCTCAATCGGGCCGTACATGTCGGCAGTGTTGAAGATCATCAGGCCACGCGCCGTGTCTCCCGGCGCCACGACCGAGTCGCGGAAGCGGACCTCAGTGCAGTCACAATGTCCGGTCATAGTATCAATATGGATCGTGTCCTGTCCGTAATTGACCATCTTGATAGTATGGTAGATCTTGAAGTCGACCCCGACACAGCCAATATCATACTTTTCCTCAGTAAACCTCAGATCGGGCAGTTGATCGGCTGCTGACACACTGGTCCAGAGCAAACTGCCCAACACGCCTACCAGATACATCGCTGATTTTGCAGTCATGACGGTATTTCCTCCAGAGTCTCAAGAAAACCATGCTGGCGCATCCACCGGTCATTGAAGAACTTGCTGAGATAGCGTATACCGGCGTCCGCGAAGAGTCCCACAATCAAGGCTTCGGGTCCCAGGGTGGCTGCTACCCGCTCAATCGCGACTGCCACGGTACCGGATGATCCTCCGGCAGAAATGCCCTCGTTTCTGGCAATCAGCCGTACCCGGTCGAACGAATCTTTGTCAGAGACGGTAATGACTTCATCAACCAGGTTCGGATGCAATGCCTTGGTAATAACGTCGGAACCGATTCCCTCGACTTTGTAAACACTACTTTCAACCAGTTTTCGGCTTCGGATATATTCAGCGAATATCGATCCCTCGGGATCGACCGCAATCGCCCGGATTTTGGGATTCTTTTCTTTCAGATAGCGGGCGGCTCCTGAAAACGTACCCCCGGTGCCAATCCCGCAAACAAAGTGGGTGATTTGGCCATTAGTGTCATTCCAGATTTCAGGGCCGGTCGAGAGATAGTGGGCTTCCACATTATCCTGGCTGTCATACTGGTCGAGATCGAAATAGCCGTTCTCTCGAGCCAGTCGTCGAGCCAGCATGTAGCATCCAGCGGGATCGTCATGGGCGGCTTCAGTAGGAGTAACAATTACTTCGGCGCCATACGATCTGATTAGGTCCACTTTTTCCTGGCTGGTTTTTTCCGGAGTCACCACAATAGCTTTCAATCCAGCTATCGAGGCAACCATACCCATTGACACACCGGTATTGCCCGAGGAGTTGTCGATTATGGTGTCGCCCGGTTTGAGGCGTCCTTCCCGGAGCGCCTTCTGCACTACGTGCGACACCATCCGATCTTTCACCGAACCGGTGGGATTCAGAAACTCCAGTTTGACGAAGACTTTCGGGCCGGGTTCGGGGACACCGGTACGAAGGCGCACCATTGGAGTGCGGCCGATCAACTCAAAGAGATTATTGTTCACTTGCATGGCCAATTCTATTCCAAGGCAGGTATTTTATGGGGTTGCCGTGTAATTTTCAAGGCAATTGTTTAAGAGCCCTCGCTTCTTTCTTGACACAACTGTACCTGCACTGGATTATATACAAAAGAGATGGTCCGGTTCCCGGACAAACCAAGAGGGCGTTGGCCCGGCGGAGGTGATATGCAAATGGTCAAAATGTTGTTAATTGCGAGCCTGCCGACCTTGCTGCTGGCTGGCTGTTCCGAGAAGCAGAAAGAAGCGTCTCGGCTGGAACAGGAAGTCATGAACCAGGAAGAATCGACTGCGACTGACACGGCCTTGCCGGAGTCGGCGACGGTAGCGATCGACACGCCTATGGCCGTGACCGCTGTTGCAGATGCCTCAGCTATCCCCCCGGAAGCTCAGCCCAGGATCACGCCGCAGCCGATGCCTCCGGCTCCCACCGGAGAAGGGTGGACGGTCCAGGTGGCGTCATGCGAAAGCCAGGACTATGCCCAACGCCTGGTGAATGTATTTACCCGTCGCGGATACCAGCCCTATTCCACAACGATCACGAAGGGCGAGCAGTTATACTATCGAGTGCGAATAGGAAGTTTCACAAACATCGCTGAGGCTCGTAATCTGAGGGACGAACTGATCGACCGGTACTCGGTTCAGGCGTGGATTGACCGAATTGAGCGGTAGGCGTGAGCCGCGGTGAAATCTTCTGCGCGTAGACAGTCCTTTCAAGCAAGACAAGGCCACATGGGCAAGAAAGAACAGAACAAACCCCAGCGCGTGAAGCCACAGCTTCTGAAAGGTTTCCGCGACTACCCGCCGGACCAACAGGCGGCGCGGGAGAAAATGATCGCACGCATTCAGCAGGCGGTCGAGCTTATGGGGTTCCAACCGTTGCAGACAGCGTCGGTGGAAGCTGCCGACGTCCTCTTAGGCTCGCACTATTCTTCTGATTCTCTCGCTGAGCTGTTTGGGTTTAAGGGGCCTGACGACGCCGATATGGCGCTTCGCTATGAGTTTACACTCTCCCTGGCCAGGTATGTGGCCTCGCAACCCGACCTGCCATTGCCCTTTCGCCGCTACCAGTATGGTAACGTCTGGCGTGTGGACAAGCCGGGTCCGGGTCGGTTTCGGGAGTTCATGCAGTTTGACATCGATATCGTGGGAACCCGCAACATGCTGGCTGACGCCGAGATTATCGCCGCTATGGTCGGCACTATGGAGCATCTCGGCATTGAGCGGTTCAAGGTGCGGTACTCAAGCCGCAAGATACTGAACGGCTTGATCGAATGGGCCGGTATTCCTCCGCAGCGCGGGCCAGACGTAATGCGGGTGCTGGACAAACTGCAACGGATCGGACTGGACAATGTGCTTGCCGAATTGAGCGGTGGCCGAAGCGACGATTCAGGCGACCGGATTGAAGGTTTGTATCTCGAAGATAACTGGGTTCTCAGGGTCAAAGAATTCATGATTCAGAATGTGGTTGGGACTGGTAGGTCGCTAGTCGGCTCTCACGACTATCTTCAAAGCAGTCCAAGCTGTCGAGAAGGGTTCGACGAGATCCTACAGATAGAGAGCCATCTCTCGCATATGGGCGTGACATCAGACCATGCGGAAGTCGATCTGACCATCGTCCGTGGCCTAGGGTACTACACTGGAACCGTGTTTGAGACCACACTCCTCGATCTACCCGAATTCGGCTCAATGTTCTCCGGTGGCCGTTACGACAACCTGGTCGAGCGATTCCAGAGCCAGTCGGTACCGGGGGTGGGTTCATCGCTGGGAGTCGACCGGCTATTGGCAGCGCTGATAGAACTGAAAAAAATCTCGTTACCTCGCTGTACTTCCAAAGTTCTGGTCACCGTGATGG
>Ga0315276_10000135_pt1 | contig 59641 bp, 90 predicted proteins | sample YL17G05_0_MG_FD_204542 | JGI IMG/M metagenome (GOLD analysis project Ga0315276, IMG submission 204542) | Sediment microbial communities from Yellowstone Lake, YNP, Wyoming, USA - YL17G05_0 | ecosystem: Environmental > Aquatic > Freshwater > Lake > Sediment | place: USA: Wyoming | collected...
TGTGCCAACCTTTGGGTCACTTTCATTAATCACTCTTTTAACTAATGATATAAGTTCTGATTCTGTTAGTCTTATTACTTTTTTCATATTAATCTAACCATTTAGCGTTTAGTCCGATATACACATTAGGTTGTATAAACCCATCGGGGAATTGTATAAATGCCTGTGTAGTTCTATGCCACCCTTCACCTAATTCATATTTACCATCTTTGGTTTTGAATAAAATAATTGGTTCTTCAGATATTCCCTTACTTTGAAGTAATTCTTTTTGTGTTTCGTGTCTTTCAGTATCTTTATCAACATCTTGTCTTACTTCACCCCCAATTCTACTTTCTAACTCTTTTTTTGTTTTATCGGTAAATATATCCATTGATATTGGAAAATCTTTTTGGAACTCCCATTCTACATCTTTAACATACTCATCAATCCATTCTGTAATACCTTCATATGTGTTTACATCGTCCGATTGTTTAATCATTTTATAAACCCAATCTCTTATTACATATTCAGGAGTGTTTGGTAGTTTTTCTTTTAACCAATTAAACATTCCTTGTCTTGTTTCTGTAACAATACCCATCATTGATTGTATTCTTGATATTTGTTCTTGTAGGTTCATAATGGTTTTGGTTTAATTACTTCTGTATCCACAAATTGTTCTTGCCAAGATTTTATGTGTCCTTCACCTATAAAATAAATTCCACAAACAAGATTGTTTTTAATGTACTCTCTTCTTCTTTTTGTTGCGGTTTCCGCCATGTTAGTCAATAAATTTTTACCATCTTGATATCCAAAATTATCAGTTTTTGAATCAAAATTTCCCCACATAACATCAAACCCACTCTGAATAAATTTTCTTATATTTTCAGGTGTTGGCTCACTTTTTAGTAATGCCACTATGTTTTGTGTGTTGGGTGTTTTAACTATTTGTCCAATAAACCATTTTTTATTATCATCATCAAAAGATAAACTACCATCCCAAAATAACTTTGACCCATCACCTAACTTAATTAAATCATAAATTGAATTTATTTTTTGACCATTATTTTTTAATATAGAAAGTTGGTCTAATAAAATTTTATCTTGGTTAATACCATCTAATTGAGCTTTAGTTTTTTCATCCACAGCATTCCCATTAGAAAAAAAAGTATACATAAAATACTTTTTGTCGGGTTGTTCATTATCTATCTTTGGTTCGTAACTTCCATTCTCGTTGATATCGTTTAACCCCAATTCTTCTTTAAAGAATCTTTCAATGTTCTTTAGGTCGTCTCCACCTACACCCTCATAATAATATCCACATTCAGTAGCAACTTTTTTTATTTCTTCCCTAATTGAAGGATTAATATCTCCAAGTTCTAAATATACCGGATTTTTTTCATCAAAATGTGTGACTCCGATTATAAAACTATTTAATTGTTTTCCTTCTTGACCTTGTTGATATGGTTGTTTAATTACAAATCCGTGATTATTTCCTTTTACTGCAGGTTCATTTTCTTCTTCAGTAAGAAGTCCCATCATTGATCTAATCCTTTGTATGTTTTCTTGTAGGTTCATATTAATAAATATTTTATTATGGTGTTTGTTGTAAACCTAACTCAAAGTAGTCATACTCGTTGTTGTAAACTCTTGGATTGTTTACAAATATATTATACATTGGAAGTAAAATGGTATGCAATTCTTCTTTCCATAAGTCATAGTCAGATTCTGTCATATCATTTATAAAATATGAAGGTTTAACCATCCAGTATAAATTGTCTTGAATATCAGTTTTGATTAGATTTGTTATATTTCCATAAACATATACTTCTACTTCAGGGTCATTTGTTGTGACATGCGTGGTTTCATAATCAAAGTCAAACTCATAACGATATCTAATCCCAGAAAAATCAATATGTTTAATTTGTTTTCCACTAACATTAAGATGTTTTCTATCTTCTTTTGATACATAACAATTGTTTCTGATATTTTTCATCCATGATGAAAAATACTTATATTTGTTAAAATTGGTGTTTGTCATATCACAAAATGAGTTAAACTCCTCATACAAAACTTGAGTTAATACTGATTGTGAATATGAATAATTATTTGGGTTTTTAACTTTCCATTCTATTTTTTCACCTGTCCATTTTGGAACTAAATAAAGTCCTTTAAATTCTATTGGTTCTTTTTTTAAATAATTATAATAGTAATACTTTACAGGATTGTCTTTAAGACTGATTATTTCCTCATTTAATACTTTTCTTATTTGTTCTTGTAGGTTCATTAAGCGTATTTTTGCATATTTTTAACATATTCTTCTAATGTTGGTAAACCAACTTCACTTCTTAACCTATTAATCTTAATTAAAAATTCTTGGTTGTTATATAAGTCTTCAGGAGTTTTAAAAAAAGTTGTTTGTCCATCCATTTCTATAGGTCTTGGAACCCAACTACCATTATAAAGTCCACCTTGTGTTCCATATTTTTGAGTACCTGAGTTAATCTCTGAGAAATTATCTTTATAATTTTTTATTTGTGTTGAGGAATTTACCATTATTCTGTCTGTTAACATGGCTATGCCATACAATACTTCTTGGACTTGTATATTAAACTTTTGTGATAACATATATTTGTTTGAATCTAATAAATCAAGAATCATTTTTTGTAACTCAATATCATTATCTGCGTGTTGGGAAATTAACCAAACCCCTTCTACATCTTCTTTGGTGTTGAGACTTTCTAAAAACTTCTGTGGATCTTCTCCTAATAGTTTTTTTAATTGTTCTTGATTGGATAAATCAATTGTTATATCGCCCTTTTCTTTTTGTCTCATCTCTTGGTCTTTTCTGACCATGTCTGATATAGACATTTCTTTTTCTTCTATGATAAGTCCCATCATTGATCTAATTCTTTGTATGTTCTTTTGTAGGTTCATATAAATCTTATATTAGTGGCTTCACAACCAAACTTTTTATTTATTAACTCTAATAACTCCATTTTCCAATTACTTTTAGGCCCCAAATAATCCTCAATTTCTTCAACAAACTCTTCGTAAAATATTATAAAATTAAAGTTTGGGTTTTTAACATCAGGCATTTCATAACACACTTCAGGTAATTCATCTCTAAGGTGTTTAGGGTATTTACCCGAAACTGAATAGTTATTACCATCAACCAATTTGAATAAATAATCGTCGTAATCATTTTTTGGAAGAACAAACCCAACAGCATATGGATCACAGCAAACGCCCATTCCACAATTATATTGAGCCCAATCATAATAAATATCATCAAACCCATCAAACAACATATTAAGCATATTGTTTAGAATGGGTTTAATTTTGGTTTCTTCCCTTAATATTCTTCTTATGGATTCTTGTAGGTTCATATTAAAAATAAGAAGAAAAAAATAATTTTTTATCTTCATCAGTAAATTCACTTACTTCTGAAACTTCACTACCAAAATGATAACTTTTTAATTGATCATTTTTAATATTAAAATCAACAACATTATAACCCACTTTAGGTTCTTTAATATATTCCCAAGCCAATGGTTTATTTTCATTCTCGGGGTTTATTTTAATAAATCCTGGATATGCATCTTTCCAAGTTGCGGGTCTCCAATTACCATTATCAAAAACAACAACAACCATTTTACCATTTTGTGTTTTTGATAACCCAATTTTAAAACCTTTACCTATTAAAAATTGTGGTGAATTGGCTTCTTTATCGTATATTGGATCTACAAATATTGACATATCACTCCAACCATGTAATCCTTTATCTTCACCTCCTGTGTTTGAATGGTAAGATTTCCATCGTCTTAATCTACCATCTGACATTCTTATATATTTGCTACCCTGTGATGTTTTGAAAAAAGTTATGTCGTCTAAATCTATGTTTTCATTTATAACCCCCATCATTGACTGTATTCTTGATATTTGTTCCTGTAGGTTCATCTATATATTATTTTTAACCATATTATAAAAGAACTCACTGATCTTATCAGGAGTTGTTATGTTCTGTTGTTTTAATTGTGATCGGTAAAACCCTACCATCGCAATTATTTGTGATATAGGTGCGCTTTTATAAAATGATGGAGGAATAAACCCTTTATTTAACAATCCTTCTTTTTGAAGTTGTTTAATTTTTTTTCCTGCAAACTCATCTGCAACTTCTTCAGTATGTTTCATTAGTTTTGCTGCTTCCTCAACACTTATATCGCCAATATAACACTCATACATTATATCTTCACCATACTTTTTAAATTGATACTGGTGTGCAGTCTCGTGAAATATAATAAACAATAGATATTCTAATCTTTGGTTTAACGCAATTTTATTTATTAACACACCATCATGTAAAGCAACTCCCATGGCCGGCATCTTAAAATTGGCAAATTCTATTTTTTTACAGTTTGATTGTGAAATAAAGTCTTTTACCTTTTCTATTAACTCATCAGACATTTCATGTTTTGATGTAATAACATCTATTAAGGTATTAACACCATCAGTTTCTTCCTTTAATATTCTTCTTATGGATTCTTTTAAAGGAATTGAACCTGAACCACAATTATTGTCGTAATGTTTCATTATTTTGTCTTTGTATTTATTTCTAATATAATCAACCATATCAAGATATTCATGGGCCCATTCTCCTGAATCATCATCTATATGAGAAAAATGATTATAATACATAGCGTCAATTGCATTCTCCATTACTGATTCAAAAAAGTCCTCCTCACTTTTAAAAAATATACATATATTGCTACCTCCGAATGGACCATTTAGTCCGCGTTCAACTTCATAATCCAAACTATCCAATCTTCTTATAAGAAAACTAGAAAGTTTTCTTTCTTCCCTTAATATTCTTCTTATGGATTCTTGTGGGCTCATATTATATAATTATCTTTGTGTTCACTAATGTTATATTTCATATAAAATTACATCATGTCTTTAATATTTACCAACCCATTTATAATAGTTAATAACTCATCATCAGTAAGGGCGTTAATTGATGTTATTTTTTGTATATGTCCATATTCATCATAAAGCCATAGTTTAACTGACATAAGATCAACATCAATAACTTCTATATCGTCAACATATTTGTTACCACTTAATTGGATTTCATATCCACTAAGTATTCCACTATTATCTCCCCATTTATTACCATGTTTTAAAACAAAATCCCTGATATATTGTTTTAATACTTCTTTAGGGTTATCCATGTTTTTTAACACCGAACTAATTTGACTAATGTCTAATCCAGACATTTCTATAAAATTATATAACCCTTCCTTTTCTATGGTCTTTAATAATGATTGTTTTTTATTTTCCGATTCATTCATGGGTTTCCATTCGCAATTTGGTTTTGATATGGATCCAACATATATATTATCTATTGGCAAATAATCTTTAATTGTGTTTCTAACATTATTTCTTAAATTTCTTGTATATTCAGCTCTTTGAAGAAAACTAGAAAATTTATCATTTAGTTCTTCCGTTCCAAATACCAAATAAATATTATATGAATCGTGTTCAAGTGATACTCTAATGTCGCAAACACAATCTTCTTCTTTGAATGGTTCTATAAGATTTTTAATTATGTTAAGATACTTTGGTTGTTTTTCTTCAGATTCATTTATAACATTTCCTTCATTATCGTATTTTAGTTTAATGGCATCCAAACGAAAATCTACATCAGTGTTATACTGAATATTGTGCCAATACGGAATAAGTTTAATACCTGTATATTCATAGATTTTATCTTGTATTTGTTCTGCAAAATAACTCTCTTCATTACCAGCATATTCATCGTTATCAAAATAAACTCTTATCATTGGTTTATTTTCATATTTTTTAATATCAATAAAACTAACATCATCAAAAAACTCATGAATCATTTTTGTAACCAACTTAAGTTTTTTGTCTTCAGATTTGTCAACTGATTCCATTATTCCCCCATCTTTACCTGATCCTTCATAAATAAGTTTGATTGCCTCTTTAGGTATGTCTTGAAAGGTTACTATATGTTTTTTACTTGATTCGTAGTGTTTATCCTTATACCATTTGATTTCGGGCATCATTGTTGTATCAATTTCCCAAACATCATCATCATAAGTAGAATCAAACCACGATCTCTTATTTGTTGAGTTGGTTGCAAATATTGCGGGTTTACATTTTGTTCCATATCCTGCATATATTTTATAACATTCACCAGCACGAACTTTTAATCCTTGTTCTATAATCTTGTCTCTGAACTTAGGATTAGATTTATGTATAACAATTTTGTTTGGAGTTATTTCTTTTCCAGCAGGACTATAATTTTCATTTAGTTCTTCATCATAGTCATCAACATCTAAATAAAAATCAGGTTCCTTTCCAATTCTATTTTTATCATACTCAAACCATGGAACAACATTTAAATTGGTATAATCATTTATAGTATCGCATATTTCTGAAATCTCTAACTTTTTTTGTTTATCGATATAATAAACAATAATCTCATTTCTTTCAGTGTTATATTCTAAATCAATAACAGTATCAAACATGTCATATATAATATTCTTAACCAACTTAAGTTTATTATTTTTAGATTTGTCAATTGATTCTCTAAGATAAATGTTTTCTTGTTCATCACATTTGGGTGTTGTTTCCATAGTAACGCCAACTGGAATATTAATGTAATCGTAAATAGTATTCCAAATTTCATCTAAAACATCACTATACATTTTTTGAATTCCTTGTGTGGTAGGCCAAAGTTTTGTTCCATACCCACCAATAAAAGTAACATTAACCACAGGTTCATTAAAAACCTCATCATTTTTTACATCATAACCACAAATGATATGTTTATATTCAGGAAAAATAATGTTGTCCATAATTTTTTCTATAATCTTGTTTCTTTTCTCATCACTTTTATTTATACTTTCATTCATAAATTTTATTTCATCTTCACAATCTTCAACATGCCACGGGGTGTATATGTAAACATTTAAACCCATTGATCGTATACCGTTGTCTAAAAAATCTAACTCTTTAATGATTTCGTCATGATCAAAATGTCTATGTATTGACTTGGACCTGATTTCATAATCCTTATCAACAGGATTATATTCTACCCATATATTACAAAGTCCTTCCCAACTAACTTGTTTTAATAAGATGTTAATTGTTCTTAAATTTTTTTGAATTACTTTATCGTTATCCGATTCCTCTTTAATTAGATTATCATCACCTAACTTTTCTACTATATCACGAATATCAGACAGATCATAACTACGACTTAAATCATCAGTTGTGTTTTGTTGTGCAGTTTTTCCATTTATTTCCCCCAACTGACTATAATTTTGATGCATTATAGGTTCATTACTATATATTCTAATAATTTTTGCTGAAGCCTCAACATGAAAAGAATCATATAAAAAATCTTTAAATTTATAATTCTCATCTTTAGTTAATTTATTTTCATTATAAATAACATTAACTATTGGCCAACTATTAGTCATCCATATATTCCACCCTAAACCAATAATTTTAAATGGTAAAACAATTGATGGGTCATCCCCATCCGTTGTCCAAGACGCTTTAACTAAACCTTTTTGGTTTTCAATTCTTTCAACCATTGATGGGTTGTCTTTGAATATATTCTTTAGGTTTTCTAATCCCCCAACTAATTCAGCAATAGAATATAATCCCTCATCTTTAATTTGTTTAATTAGTTCTGATTTGGTGTCACGAGTTTCCTCTTTTAATATATGTCTAATTAATTTTTTCATTAAATAAAAATATAATCATCAACTTTTAATCCTTTATAGTTATCCTTTTCAGAACCATATGTGTGACTCTCTTTTAATTTTAATTCGTCAGGTATATAGTCATACATATCAAACACATATTCAGATAATTTTTGCGACTCTATATACGGGTCAAATTTACCTTCATATTCAAATGGACTAAAGGGATATGCAACTTGTTTGTTTTTAATATATTCAATGTCATACATTATTTTAGGTTTTAAACCATAGAACTCTTTTACTTTTTCATATTCAACAACTAAATCAATATATATACTTGTAATATATTCATAATAATTGTCATGTAATTTCCAACCAACAACAAATGGAAATTCCTTCTTTAATCCGTTAACAACAATATCAATACCCTTATCTATTTGTTGTTTAGACACCTCCTCTTTTAATATATGTTTAATAAGTTCTTTCATTATTAGTTTTACCTTACTCGTTCAATTTCGGATTGACGAAGTTTATTTATATATAATTTATCAATATAACCAGGTGTTTCTTCTTCTTTTTTAATTAAATCTTTTGCGTTCCATAAAGTATTTTTGACAATAAAATCAATCATTTCATCATCTGTAACTTCCTCAGGTTTTGTCATTGGTGGGACACAAGTTTGAGCATCTACATTCATGATATCAAATTCAGAAATATAGATATCATTTCTACCCATTACTTTTTGAATTTTACCTAAATAAGTGTCGTCAAACCATTCTTCAAAGATATATTTTAAGTAACTTACCCTTACAGGAATATCTGATGATAACTCTCTTAGTATATTTTTTGGTATCGTAATTGAACCTGACTCAAAATCTCTTTCTTCTGTTTTTCTTTTATCGTCATAAACATTTTCATCATCATGGAAGTATAAAATAACATCCATTATTTCTTTTCCGTTGTTACAAAATTCAAAATTATGTGTTGATTCCCATGATTTGTTGTGATACATTTGTGCGCCATCAAAATAGTCGTTTAACCATCGAAATACAAGTTGTTCTACCTTTGTTGTAGGTTTAGAGTATTTCCTTGTTACTTCTTCTTTTAATATGTGTCTAATTAAATTTCTCATCTATACATAAATTTGTCAGGATATAATTCTTTGGGGTCCTCATACTTATCTTTTATAACTAAGTAATCAGGAAGCATTTGATACATCTCATTCAATTCCTGTTTCATTTTAATATATTCTCCGTGTTTTTGATCTGAAACCATAGTTTCACTTATTTTTAATGCTGAAGGAGCATATGATAATTTATCTTTATGTAATTCATCTTCGTGTTCAAGATAAAAAACCTTTAAATCACTATCATAAAACTCTTTTAGTTTTTCAGTATCACAAATAATATCAATATATATCGTAAATTTATCATCTTGATTAAGTTGCCAACCAATTATATAAGGATATGATTTTTTAATTAACTTAATTGCAATGTCTATTCCTTTTGTGTTAATATCTGAATCTTCAGTTTCTTCTTTTAATATATGTCTAATTAAATTTCTATTCACCATCATCATATTCTTCTTGCGTAAAATGGTATTTCATCTTCATTGAATAATCACCCCCTGCATTCCATTCACATCCAACAAACCAACACATCAAGTTATTGTATTTACCTTTTTTTTTACCAAAAGAACCGTTACTTGTAAATGAATAATTAAGTAAAATTGTATCCAATTCTTTATCAACTAATTTCAGTTGGTTTGTAAACGAAAAAAGGTCCGGATCTTCACACCAAGATGTTATTAACAATTCACCATCAATGCTGTTATGAGTGTTATTATAATTAATATTCTCAATTTCAATTTCTGTAATAAGATTTGAATCTACATTACTTTGGATAATATAAGGAATGGCTTTGGCAGATCTAACAAACTTTTCTTTTAGGTTTTCATTTTCTTCTTCTTTTAATATGTGTCTAATTAACTCTTTCATTACATTACTTGGGATAAAAACTTTTTAATTGTTCTAATAACTTTTTGTCTATACGGATTGTTTTCATTTGAAAAATTATCAATTGGTTCAGTAACATTATTATCTTCTAACATATTCAAAATAAATCTTATTTGTCTTTTTTTATTATCAAAAGTTCCAATATTATAATAATCGTCATCTACTTTGAAATGAATCCTTTTAAGTCTAATATTGTCGTCAATATTTATTTCTTTAACTTCATATCTTCGCATAAGAAAATTCATAACCTTTTGGTCAATTTCTTCTGTTTCTTCTTTCAATATGTGTCTAATTAGTTCTTTCATTACATTACTTTATGTTAAGTGGTTCTTCTTCAACAAAAATTAAGTTTATAATAACTTTAAATCCTTTAACTCTAGTTTCCGCCAAATTATTGATATCTTTTTTATTCATATAATTGTTAATTATATTTTCTTTGGCATCATTATTTATTTTATTAGTCGTCTCCTCATTAGTTTTAGGATCTAAATAGGTAAGTGTGCCTTCAGTTAAATCTATTGCTTTAACTTTAATATCTATAGATTTTTTACCACCTACAACCGCAACCAACTTATATATATAAACTTTTTTATCTTTAAGATCCCAAAAAATAATTTTTCCATCTTCTGAAACGCTAATGTGATTTGGTGGTATGTCTTCATTTAAACCCATCAATTCTTTATTTCTTTGTAATTCTTCAATTAATTTTATTTGCATAATACTTTGTTATTAACAATAAATATTCGTTTATTTTTTTGTATCTTTGTTTTATATGAAAACATTAAAATTTTTACTTATTAATCTATTTATTCGAGATCACAGAAAGGCTCTTGAAATTATTAACGGTTTAGATTGTGCACCAAAAAATATCCCATCACAAAAGAAATTACCTAAACAAAAAAAAGTTTATGGCGACATGAGTTCTTTATTATTAACTGTGGAAGATAATGATGATGTTTTTGTGGAACCTATAAAAGTTTTAAAACCAAAATCAAAAAGAGATGAGCTTTTGGAAGGTTTGAATTACCTAAAATCTAAAAAGATTAAGACAGTTAAGGATAAGGAATCAATCTACACTTTAGAATTGTTATTGAAGTCATAAAGTGATTACACTTTATTGTCTAAACTTAGACTTATTGTTTTGTAAACAGGTTTGTTTTTTTGTAGGTTTGTATTTCCTCTTCAGTTATTTTACCCATTTTGAATTTTTTAATTCCGATATAGGATAAAATCCGTCAGCATATTTATCATAACCACTTCCAAAAAAATTATTACCATTAATAAGGTTTTGCCAACTATTAAATTGTGTCGTATACTTCCATAATTCGTCTTTATCTTTCATGTAACCATTATTTTTAAGATAAGCACCAACCATTCCTCCAGTTCTATCCGCACCATGAGCACAATGAATTAATGTATTGCCTTTATTTAAAACTTCACTAGTTTTTTGTATTGATTTAGTATAACCTTTACCTAATTTATACCCACTATGTGAATCAATATAGTGGTAAGTACAACCATTTTCCTCACATATTTTTTTCTCAGTGTCTTTAGATGTTTTAGTGTGTTTACTTCTATGTTTTTCATCATCACCACTCATTCTGATAATATTTTTTATTCCATATTTTTTAATTACAGAAGGTAATATGTCTGCAGTTATTTGAGCTGATCTCCAATTATTTTGACCTCCAGGTATTTTAGCAAATTTAAAGTCTTTTAAGTCTCCAGTATCAACATCATTATCATCAAGACTTTCAACTTTATTTTTTTGGATTTTATTAATGTCTTCATTTTCAAAATCACTTTCATCCATTTTTTTTATAATTTTACCCATAGTTTCTTGATCAACAATTCCTGTTACATCTAATGAATATTTTTCTTGAAAATCTGTAGTCGCTTTTTTTGTTTCAGGTCCAAATTTACCATCAACACCCCATTTAGGCAATGAAAACCCTAAAAACTGTAATGCTGTTTGTAAAAGTTCAACACCTTTTTTAACAGGATAAGGTTTTTGTTGTTTTTCAAAAGTTTCTTTTTTATTATGTATTTTTTTCAAGTCATTAATTAAATCAACATCATTTTCAGTTTCTTTATCTTTTTGTTTTGGTTTATCATTATTTATTACTTTAGATGCTCCTTTTCCAATCGCATTTTTTAAATCGTTAATAGGGTCCTCAGCCGAGTAGAATCCCCCTGAAGTTCGATAAACATTATAATGTAGGTGTGGTGCGGTGCCTTTAGCGTTTCCAGTATCTCCTAAAGTCCCAACTTTAGTTCCTGAATTAACTGATTGGCCATTTTTAACCAAAATACTATCTAAATGGCCTAACCAATGAGAATATCCGTCTTTATCCTTAATAATAACAGTATTACCATTACCAAAATCTAATTTAACTACACCGTCAACAGGTGCAAGAATTGGAGTTCCTCTCTTTCCAAAAATATCAATACCAAAATGGCCTTTAGGATGTCCTCCAGCACCTGCGTGAGTCGACTTTTTACTAAAATCAGAATTTGCGGTTGATCTTGGATTACTAAAATTATCCCAATCTTTATCGTAACCTATATTATACCCTCCATCAATAGGAAATACTTCAAGTTCTTTATCTTCTTTTAGTTTATATAATTTTCTAATATGTTTTTTATCAGATTCACTGATTATTAATTTTTGTCCCATATTTTTTTTATTTATAAATAAATGTTATGTTAAATTTTATTTCCATATTGTAAATAAAAATATTTTAATATGTCTAAATTCATGTGAGCTTTACCTTTTGTACATTCAACATGTCCTGAATACTTTGGGTCGTCTTTGTGGGTACAATACCACTTCAATCTAGTTTTAACCTCATCAACAAACTTGTAACCCCCCCAATTATTAGGGTCACAAACTAAATAGGTGTTTGCCCCAAATGTTACATCAGTTTTATAAGTTGATGGGTCAATTAATCCAACTAATTTTAATGATGAATTACCGGCGTGTTTCCAAGTTTCTTTACCTCCTTGGGAAAATCCTGCGATTGAGGTCACAACTCCACCAAACTTATCTTTAACGTAATTACTAGCGTTTTCAAGTGTGTTATTATGATGCGTAATAACAATTATTGTTTTACTACTGTATGGTTCTAAATATTTAACATAATTTTTAATTTTGCTATGGTCTGAAGTATGTGACCCACCAAATAATACATGAACATTTTTACCTTTATAAGTGTCTGACTTAATAATTGAATATTCCTTATCGTTTGTAACTTTACCAGTTAGTTCCCCAACAATACCATCATCATCAATTGACTTGGATTTATTTTTTTGGATTTTATTAATGTCTTCATTTTCAAAATCGCCTTCATCCATTTTTTCTATAATTTTACCCATAGTTTCTTGATCAACAATTCCTGTTACATCTAATGAATATTTTTCTTGGAAGTCTGTCACCGCTTTTTCTGTTTCAGGTCCAAATTTACCATCAACACCCCATTGAGGTAATGAAAACTTTAAAAACTGTAATGCTGTTTGTAAAAGTTCAACACCCTTTTCAACAGTATAAGGTTTTTTTTGTTTTTCAAAAGTTTCTTTTTGATTATACATTTTTTCCAAATCAGTGATTAAATTAACATCACTTTCAGTTTCTTCACTTTCAGTTTCATTACCTTCTTGTTTTGTTTTATCACGATAAGAAATAAAATGTTCTGTGATTGATCCTGATTTAATTGTGTATACTTTTTTACAACCAGAATACTTATTACATTTTTCTTCCATTAAACCCTTACCTTGAGCGGCAGAATGTCCCATTCCACCTCGTCTATCAATTTTTGTAATTGCATTTTCTTTATCTGTCTCATCAAAATTCACTTTAATCTCAAAAAAATTTGGAGTTTTTACCATTTTAATACTTTCCATATCAGGTTTTACATAAATTTCTTTTTGATATAAATCTTTAAGATGTTTGTTAACTTCATATGTAAAAACATTGGATAGTTGGTGTATTGAATCACCTGGATTTAAAACTGCACTTTCAATATTAAATCCTGATTCAGGTCCTTTATAAATGATATCAAAAAAATTGTTACCTTTATTTATGGTAATTTTTGGTGTTTTAACACCATCCCCATTATTAAACATACCTTTAGACCAAGATCGTTTTTCTGCCTCTGTTACCAATTGTTTTAATTTGGATGTAGTTTCGGTTAATATTAATTTTTTTTTCACCCTAAAATAATTTTCAGATACTGAAGTTTTTTGTTCATTAATTTTTTCCTTCAAAACTCTAACAAACTCAGTTTGTATGTCTTTTAATAACTCAACATAAGAATTCCTTACTCTTTTTTCAGGTTCTTCAAACTTGGCATTTGAATATAGGTAATTAATTCCTGAAATGTTTGTTATGCATTTGTGACCACCTGAATTTGCCATAATGACATCATACCCATTTACAGATGCTTTATTAAAAACTTTTCTGTCTTCAAAAGGAATTGATTTATAAAGATCTTTTGACTTGTAATCAAGATATCTGTTAAGTTTCTCTGTCCCGTTAATTTTAATTGATGGTGAATTACCATAAATTGCCATAAAGTCTTTGAATGTAAATCCAACCGATTGTTGTTCTGCGTCCATCTCAGATATTCTTTTAAGAGTTGAGAATGTAACTATTTGTTTTTCTAATTCAGTTCTAAACTTTTCTAACACCTCATCTTTAATTTGCCCAAGATCAACCCCTTTAAGTGCTCTTTCTTTTTTATATGGATTGCAAGATGCTTGAACCATTCCCATTGGAAGTCCTGTCACTAAAAACTCACTATCAGGATGGTTAATAAATGGTGTGTATCTGTCGTAACCTCCAGATTTCATTGTTGGACCTAAACCGTATTGAGAAATGATACCATCTTCATAAGTAACGCCCTTTTCTTTTCTTGATTGGATATAGTGCTCTTGATTTTTTTGTAATTGGTCCATTGACGCATATCCTTCTTTCTCCATTAGTTCTTTAATGTTTAAAAGAATATTTTGAAGTGATGGTTTTGAATTCATCACAAGGTTTCTTAAAAAGTTTGGTTTGTTTTTAAATGCTAACAAAAGTTTATTTGCTACCAATCCCATCATTTTTTTATTTTCTTTAACCCCTTTGGTTCTATCTACTTTGAATAGGTATTGTACAACTTGTTCTGGTGTAATATCGTATTTTGCATAATCTGCGGAATCAATCATTGAAATTGTTTCAACATCATCTTGTGTAAAAATGTCTTTAGGTGAAATAGATTGTGATATTGTTTCTACATTTGATCTTGATGATTTGAAGTTTGTTGCGGTTCCTCGTTCCACACCGGCTTGACTATCGTGATGATCTGTATGTATAATAAACATTGGTTTACCATGAGCAAAATCCACTAACACCGGCATTATTTCGCCTTCGCCTTCTAATTTTTTAATTGCAAACTCCTTAGACCCATATTGTATAATTTCAGCATCAACAACTTTAATCCCATGTTGTTCAAGATAATTCTTCATCGCTAATGCCGTGGTAACTCCATCCAAATCTTGATGAAAATATATTTTTGCCATTTGGTATCTTTTAGCGAGTGATCCAATGTCTCTAATGCCACTTTCGTTAAGGATTCTTTTGTTCTCTTCCTCAATAATTTGTCTAATCAAATTTTTCATCCTATATAAATACTTTATTAACAAAAAAATCCCCATGTTTAAGTGGGGATTGTATATTTTAGTGTTTTACTAAAATTATATTATTCTGCAATTTCACTTTGTGGTTCCATTTCGCCAACCAATTCCATCATCTGAACATCCAAGTTTAATTTAACCTCATCACCCAACAACACACCACCTGTCTCAAGTGTTGCATTCCAAGTAAGATCAAAATCAGATCTATTAATAACCCCTGTAATTTCAAATCCGTGTTTTGTATTACCCCAAGGATCAACTGATTTTCCATTATAATCAACAACCAAATCAATAATTTTAGTTGTATCTTTGATTGTCATTTCACCTTTCATTTTACCATCAGTAAGATTTAAATAGGTTGATTCAAAATACATTCTTGGAAATCTTTCCGTATTAAAGAAGTCTTCCGCATTAAGGTGTGTGTCTCTGTCACTATTTCCCGTTGAGATTGAGTTGACCTCGGCCTCAAAACGAATTTGGGCATCTCCCATATCTTCCATAGTGTAGTTCATTCCACCAGAATAATTTTTTAAAGTTCCTTTTATGTTAGAAACCATAAGGTGTCTGATTTTAAATCCCAAATCAGAATGGGTTTGGTCAATTACAAGTTGTTTCATTTTTTTTTATTTTAATAAGTTATATATTGTTTTAGTTGTTTGAGTTTCCAAAATTAAATGGTAAAAACCTGAAGGTAAGTCTTCCGAATTAAAAGAAACTAAAGTGGTGTTTTTTAACCACTTAATAATTTTTCCTTCTGAGTTAATTAAATAAAAATTAGTTGGTTCAGAAAGTGGGAATACAATTACTCCCTCCATTGGGTTTTCAATTGTTAAAACATTTAATTCGTCAACATTTATAGTATTACTACAAAGAATTAAAGTGTATGACATGTTTGGAGTAACAGTAATTGGTCCCATACATTCCATTTGGCAGTTGCAAGGTGGTGTTGGTGCCGCACAAAGTGTAAGACTGATTTGGTTTGTTGTATCAGTAATTTCTAAGTGCCAAACTTGTTGATTAATTAAAGTGTCAACAGATAATATATTTGCCATTCCTGAATTAAGAGGACTAATCCAATTACTTACAATAGTGTGTTCACAATTATTTGGGTTGATGACATAAACATCTAAAGTTGTTTGTGAAAAACTCATGAGTGTAAATAAACTCACGAATAAAGAAAGGATTAAATTTTTCATATGATTTTTATTTTAATGATAAGGATTTAAATGCACAAAGAAAATAGGTTTTACAAATGAAAATTAAATTTCTAATATTTTCCAATTTCCTTTTTTATCTTCAACAAGACATGTTGAGTTTTCACAAAAGTCTCCAGAGTTCATATAATCAATTTCAAGTTTTGGTTGATGAATGTGACCACAAACTGCAACATCATATCCCTTCTCTTGTGTTATCCCTTTTGCTCCCATTTCAAAATCAGAGACAAAATTGATTGCACCTTTAACAGATTGTTTAATGTCGTTTGCTAATGAATGATATTTCAAATTGAATATTTTTCTGATCCTATTATATATTGTGTTTAGTTTAATAACAAAATCATAAGACCACCCTCCAACAACCGCCAACCATCTTACTTTCATAATAATAAAGTCTAACACATCCCCGTGAAAACAATAATAACTTCTTCCATCAATTCCAATATGATTATACATTCTAAGAATTTGAATATTATTTAATTGAAATGGAATAAAGTCTTTTAAGAAGTCATCGTGATTTCCCCTTATGTAAATTACTTTTGTTTTACCTTCAGATAGTTTGATTATCTTTCTAATTATTCTTGTACAATCATTTGTCCATTTACCATTACTTCTTATGGCCCATCCATCAATAATGTCTCCGTTTAATATTAAAGTCTCCATTTCATTTTCTTCTAAGAACTTTAATATCTTGTCTGTTTGTGATTGACGAGAACCTAAGTGAAGATCGCTCATTATTACTGTTTTCCATTTTTTCATTACCAATAGTTTTGATCTTTTGTAAAATATTCTTTGTTTTTGTGATTAAAAAATGACCCTAAAAACAATTTAGCCATGTAAATTATACCCTTGTTTTCAAATCTTCTTGGTGGAGTAAAAACTACATTATTTATTCTACCAAATTTTTTAGGTTTGATTTGTTTAGAAAAATAATAATCTTCAGCAACTTTAATCTCCTCATCAAATCCTTTAAGATTTTTGAATGTTTCTGATTTAATCATCATAAATCCACCTAAACAAAATGGTGTGGACCACTTTGATATTAACTGTAGAAAATCAAACAAACGGTAAATGTAGTTGTATTTACCGTTATCGCTTCTGAATTTAGTCGTAACTAAATCCAAATTATTTTTGTGTATTTTAAGAAATGCTCTTTTGATAATTTTTGGATCTAACAAAAATACATCTGCGTCCATAAATAAAACATAAGGCGTTGTTACAAGTTTGAATCCGTTATTTCTTGCTATTGCTGGAAGTCCACCCTCCATTAAATGTAATTCAAATTTATCATGGAAGAATTTGTACACTAATCTATTCAATAGTTCAGTTTTTGTAATTTCATCGTTTGATGCGTCACATACAACAACTTTAACATTATGTATGTCAACCTGATAGTTTAGTAGATCCAATGTTTTTAATATAATTCCCTTCTCGTTCTTACAAGGAATTACTATGGTTATATATTCATTTAATTTCATAATTATTACGCCACTCAAAGTAATCTTTGCGGTCTTTTAAAATTATTTTAACAATTAGTAATAATATGATTGAACTAAAAATCATAAATTTTTTTACCAATAGATAGTAATAAATTTAGTTAAATACGATTTAAAAGTCAATCTTAGCAGTATTGTAGCTGTCTTAACTTTTAGTTAACATAAAAAATTACTATATTTGTATTATGATTACAGATAAACTTTTAAACATACCTCAATCTAGTGGCTGTTACCTTTTCAAAAACGAAAAGGGTCAGATCATATATGTGGGTAAGTCAAAGTTTTTACCTAAACGAGTTAAATCTTACTTTCAAAAAAATCACAAAGATAAAAAAACAACTTTCTTGGTAAATGAGATCCGTGATGTTGAGTTCATGACTACTGATGATGAGTCTCAAGCTCTTTTGTTAGAAGATGAACTTATAAAATCACACAAACCAAAATACAACATCAAAGCAAAAGATGATCGTTCTCGTCGTTGGTTTATCACTTTGAGTTCAGATGAATTCCCAAGACTTTTGGTTTGTAACCCTTCTAACTTTACTGGTGAAGTTCTTTTGGAATCTACAAGTTCTAACTCTTGTTATGAGATCTATGAAATGGTTCACGACATTTTTAATCTTAGATCTTGTTCTTACAACTTGACTGAAGAAAATATCCAAAACGAAAAGTTCAAGACTTGCTTGGAGTTTCATCTTAGTCGTTGTAATGCTCCTTGCATTTCCTCTATTCAGAAGTTTTCTTACTTAAAAATTGTAAGTGAGATGAGAGATGTATTTTCTTTTCAATTCGACAAGGTTCGAAATCGTTTGAAGAAGTTTATGAAATATTATTCTGAACAAATGGAGTTTGAGCTTGCTCAGAACTTAAAAAACAAAATGGATGTTGTTGATTTGTTAGAGAAAAAACTTGAGTCGTTTCGTATTAGAAAGTATTGTGATGTTGCAAGATCATTCAAAGAACAATTTGGTTTATTGAACGTCCCAAATCTTATCGAAGCTTTTGACAATTCTCACACTGCCGGTGACTGTCAGGTGTCTGCTCTTGTTCGTTACAAGAATGGTAAAACTGATAAGTCAAACTATCGTAAGTTCAACATCAAAACTGTTGAGGGTCCTGATGACTATGCGTCATTCACTGAGGTATTAAATCGTCGTTTCAAAAGACTTTTGGATGAGAAACAGGAATTACCTTCACTTGTTGTTATTGATGGTGGTAAAGGTCAGTTGGGTGTTGCAAAAAAAGTATTTGAATCTCTTGGGTTGTTGTCTTATATTGATTTGATTTCTATTTCTAAAAACGACAAACACCAGTCTCAAACAATTCACACCGTTGATGGATCGTCATTTGATATTCCAAGAAGTGAGTTTGGGTTCTTATTGGCTGAGGTTCAAAATGAAGTTCACCGATTCGTGATTACTTTTCACCGACAAAAAAGATCAAAGAAAGTTATTGGATAAACTTTGTATCGTAATAAGTCACAATATAATCCGCATTTAAAAGTGGATGTTTGGTAATTATCTCATCTATTTTTTTATAATATTCTTCTGACTCATAGTAAGGTTCTACTTTAGGTAAAAACTCATCTTTATATTGATAAATAGCCTCAGTCACATCAACATTTTTGCCATTTTTTGTTGCGGATATTGGAACAACCTTGTTTTCTATATAAAACGATTCAAGATCAAAATGTTTATTGTTAAAACCAATTGAACTTATCTCGATCACATATTTTTTATATCCAACATCTAAATTTCCTGTGGTAAATTCAATTTTTCTTACAGAGTCAAAAACTTTTTGTATTTTGTTTCTTGTTTCGTCGTTAAGATAAAATTTTGGTTGTGTGTCTTCCCATATTATATTTGGTCTTAGTCTAATATTAATATATTGGGTAAATTCTTCTAATAATTCTAATAGTTCTTCATAAACTATTGCATAAAAATAAGAAACATTATTTGGATTTTTTATTTTAAAGTGAATTGGATGAAATGGGTTTGGATCCCAAGAACCATTTGATCCATATTCACCAACCCCAACAGGAATACATTGAAGTCCGAAAATGTTTACTTCTTCACCCACAAAGTTTTTAAATAATTTTAATATCTTTTCTTCTTTCATCATTTAAACATTTCCGATTCTTTTTTCCTTCTTGGTTCAAGACCAGGAAAGTCATTAAACAAGTTTTCACTTGTTGTTAATATTAATTTTCTTGCCAAATCAAAATCACTTTGTTTAACGGCATGTATAAACTTAGAGGTTCTAATACCTCTACCCATGTTAAATGACATAGAAACCATTGCATCGTACATCCCTTGTGTAATTGGTGGTTTAATTCCTTTTTGTTCCCACTGATTTAAAATTCTATTAATAATACTTTCAGACTCTCTTAAATCATCTTTAAGTAATGTTTCAGCATTTTCTTTTGTGATTTTAGTTTTACCTGATTTAATTTTTGAATATCTTGGAAGAAAATTAAAAGATTCTTCTTCATCAGGAAATATTGCGTGACCATATCCAATAGTATAGGCCCCATCACCAAGATTATACGCGACCAAGTTTGGTTCTCCTTTGTTAACAATAGAACCTTCTTCATATTTCAAATGATCAATTAAATTTGGTGACGACTTTCTAATTCTCAACGGAATAATTTTTTTGATTGTCTTTTTTTCAACCTCGACAGTTTTTTCTAATGCCGGTTCAACTGTTTTATTTAATTGTTTAACCGTTAAAAGTCCAACAAAAGAATATAATATATATTTTAATATTTTTTTTCTTAATTCAGGTGGAATATTTTTAATCTTATCTGAAACACTTTCAATGTATTGGATAGCATCTTCTTTTGTTTTAACCCATAACTTTGATTTATCAATATCTTTTTTGACATTGGTAAAATCCCATTCCATGTCAGGTTCGGTTTTACCGTCCTCAACAATTAAAGATATTTTGAAAACCATGTTGTCCAAAATACCTTCATAAATAAGTCTATTATTAAATGATCTAAGTTGTACTTCCGTTAATGAAACTTTCATATTAATAAATATAAAAGAACTCTAAACATATTGAATCTTTGAAACACAAATGTTTTCAATTCCAAAAAACTGTAATTCGTCTTGTAGTAATTTTTCATTAGTCCAGTTTCTAACTCTATTATTAATGCCCCTTTTATTGTTTTTAACCCATGATTCAGAAACCCATAATTCTCCTGTAAATTTAATTTTAACATCTAACTCATAACAGTAAATTTTAGTTTCTTTGCTTAAGTAACCCCCTTGTCTGTATTTTCTGATGTTAGTAATTTCTATTTGAATGTTTTTACCCCAAACTTTACCTTCACATTTAATTAATTTTTTCTTAAAAAGTTTTTTAACTCTTTTGATGTGATCGTCCTTGATTATATACCCTACTTTGTTTGTGTTGTTCATAGAACAAATATAAGCAAAAAAGTTTAATCCAAAAAAAAAAGTTGTCCAATTCACAAAGAAAAGAACAACTTTTTAATTTTTATTATTTTATTTACTAACTCAAAGGAACTGGACAACAATTAGGTTGAGTTGGTGTTACCGTTGGGTAAGGAGTGTAAGTTGGTGTAAGAGTAACAGTTGGTGTAACTGAAGCTGTAATACTAACCGTAGGTGTAAACGATGGCGTATTAGTTACGGTTGGAGTATTTGTTGGTGTTTCGGTATTTGTTGGTGTTACAGTTGGTGTTACCGTTTCTGTTGGTGTGTTTGAAAGACCAGGAGTTTGTGTTGGTGTAATCGTTGGCGTAGTTGTTGGCGTTTCTGTTACGGTTGGTGTATTTGTTGGTGTTTCTGTTACGGTTGGTGTATTTGTTGGTGTTTCTGTTGGTGTAGGTGTTTGCGTCTCAGTTTGAGTAACTGTTGCAGTAACCGTTGGTGTATTTGTTGGAGTTTCAGTTGGTGTTTCAGTAACAGTTGGCGTTGGCGTAGATGTTTCTGTAACAGTTGGTGTTGGTGTAGATGTTTCTGTAACAGTTGGTGTATTTGTTGGCGTTTCTGTTACGGTTGGCGTTGGTGTAGATGTTTCGGTAACAGTTGGTGTATTTGTTGGCGTTTCTGTTACGGTTGGCGTATTTGTTGTTGTTGGTGTTGGTGTAGGAGTTGGGGTTTCAGTTGGTGTTGGTGTAGGACATACAATTGATTCCGCAATAAAACAATCATTACAACCTGAGTAACCTGTTGAAGAAATGTATGTACCCTGATTAATTAAACCTATTGGTTCTACTACCGCCACACTACATCCTGAAAATACAGTACTCGCAACATAATAATAGTCACCAACCGTTATAGTTGTACCACTTGGTATATCACCAATTTTATAAACTGTGTTAGAACAACAATCTTGAAAAAACGAAATTGTTGGTGGTAAAGGAGATGGTGAATTTGTTGGTGTAACAGTAGGTGTTGGATTTGGGGTTTCAGTTGGTGTTTCAGTTGGTGTTTCAGTAACAGTTGGCGTTGGCGTAGATGTTTCGGTAACAGTAGGTGTTGGTGTAGATGTTTCGGTAACAGTAGGTGTATTTGTTGGCGTTTCTGTTACGGTTGGTGTTGGCGTAGATGTTTCTGTAACAGTTGGTGTATTTGTTGTTGTAGGTGTTGGTGTTTTGGTAACAGTAGGTGTTGGTGTAGATGTTTCTGTAACCGTAGGTGTGTTTGTTGGCGTTTCTGTTACGGTTGGTGTTTGGGTTGGAGTTTCAGTTGGTGTTGGTGTATTTGTTGGTGTAGGCGTTGGTGAAGGTATAATTTCAGTTAAACTACAAAGTTGTATTCCTGTTCCTCCAGGATCTCCTGCTCCTGAAATTGTTAATGATGTAATTGGTGTGTTTGGTGTTATTAACAAATAACCAGCCGAAGAGGCTAAATTACATGCTGAAGCAGTTATAGTATCTCCTAATATGTCTAAACATCCAACCAAACATGGGCTAATTGTTAGCAAACCTGTATTTGGAGCAAATGTTATAGAATTTCCTGTATTCAACCCCCAAATTAAAATTCTTATTTCTGAAATTTGATTTGAGAAATTCAAAGTGTAAGAGAATGCACCTGCACTACCTAATACTGGATCCGCGGCCATAGTAAATGCTCCAATATATTGGTAATAATAATTATTTAAACCTGAAGGTCCTGTTAATACCGAACCTGAACCCGATGCTGTAATTACAGTACTTCCTACAGTTCTTTGAAGTCCAATTTGAGGAAGTTGACTTCTTGTGTTACAACAAGATGAATCAATGTTTGGTGTTTCTGAAGGTGTAACAGATGGTGTATTAGTTTGTGTTTGAGTAACAGTTGGTGTAGTTGTAGGCGTAGCCGTTGGTGTTTCTGTAACTGTTGCAGTAACAGTAGGTGTTACAGTATTTGTTTGAGTAACTGTTGGTGTATTGGTCAAAGTAGTTGTTGGTGTCGGAGTAATAGAATTGTTTACTATATCAAGTTGAATAACATTGTTATTTCCACTATATATGTATGTTCCTACCGTCCATCCTAATGTGGATACAGATGTATTAGTAAATTTAAATGAATTATTTATGGTATAATTGTGCCACAAGCTTCCTGAATTGGCACCAGGTGCAGTTATGGTGGGATTTAAAGCAAGCTGATTAGCAAACCACCCGAATCGATTAGTTTGAGATATAAAGATTCCATAATAATTTTGATTTGGTCCAAAACTTACATTATTATAAAAACCATTAAAGTACCTATACGAACCATTTGTATTAAAAACTATGGATCCAACAATTGGATTCATATAGGGACCTGCAAGAGCATACATTGTGTTTGTATTTCTAAATCCTTGATAAATTTTTCCAACCGCACTAACTATAACATCACTTCCAGAGTTTTGTATTGTTATATTGACATCTGGATTTGTACTTTGTGGTCCAACTAAAACAGAAATATACTCATAAATACCATTATTATCACCCCAAGTTGCTCCAAATTTACCAGGCTGCAAACCCAACGAATTTAGATTTTGATTTTGATAAATCATTGATCCTGTTAACAAAGTGTTAGAAACATATCCCGTAGGCAAAGTTAACCTTAAAGGGTTGATACTATTACTTGAGTTATATGAATATCCCCAATTTGCAGAATAAGTTATCGATATTGGATCAATATTCGGTGCGTTAGCATATCCCCATCTATAATCTTGTTCTACAGTAATTGCATATTGTGTCCCTGTAAAAGTTTGACCTATTGGACTAAAACTAATTTGCGATTCCCTACCGTCAAATTTTTTAGTAAGACTGTAACTTGAGTTACTATATGTCCCATAAATAAGTGTGGCTAAATTAACTTTACAAGTTGCATTTATGTGAACATCATTTCCTTGTTCGGTAATTGTTATTATAATTGGCATAATTTCTTTTTTTATAATAAATATAAGTTCCTTCAAAAAAGATTATTAAAACCTTTAAAGTTTTTTTTATTTTATTCCTTTTATTTTTTTAATTTATATTTACTTTTTTTTTACCTTGACAATGAGCTCTCTGACTAAAACCTTTTGGGTTGTTACAATCTATTGATTTTTTGTATTTTTTGGTCCATTTTTCATCAATTGGTTTTTTGGATAATTTGTTTTTCCAAAACTTAAATAAGTTTTCTTTATCGTATTCTTTTCTTTTTTGATCCCACCCACAATCATGACAAAGATAAGGATGTGAACCATCATCATCTTTTTTCTTCCAAGAGTTTTCACACTTTTCGCATTCAACTTTATTGTTGAATACTCTATCTGCCTGTTTTTCTGTTAATAATATTTTCATTACTCGCAATCATCACTTATGTCATAATATATTTCAACCAAATAGACGTAATATTTTTTTTGTATGTATTGTTCAACCTCATCTCTAACTTCTACCATTCCTACTGATGGTTCTACATAATCCTCATCGTCTTCATCACAATATCCTTCATCACAGTAATAAAAACGAAGTGCTTGTCCCATACAAAAATCGGCATAATCTCCTTCATCATCAAAATCACAAGGATCTTGTATTTCTGTTTGATATTCTATTATATCACCAATCTTTTCTAACTCTACTCCTCGTCTAAGTAATCTACTGGGTATTTCTTGATTCACAACTGAATTTTTTCTTTAGTTTTATTATCATAAATAGTGAAAGGTGTTGCAATTATTATCCAATCAACATATTTGTAATCTTGGTCATAGGCCTTTTCATTAGCCTTTACTTGAATTGTTTTGGTTTCAAAATCAGGATGTGACATAATTAAATCTGTTCCAAAGACCATATCAATTAAATCTCCGTTACCACCTTCATATTCCACTTTGAACCCTTTGTTTTGTAAATGTTCTTTAACTCTTTGTTCGGCACTTTCTCCAATAGCGGAAGTTCGTTGTATATTCTTGGTATAGTTTAAAAGTTCTTCTACATCTTTGAAGTATTTTTCTAATAATTTTTCCAAATATGGTTTAATTTTTGTTAAAGCGTTATTTGGGTCATTTATAATTTCTTGAATTATGTCTTTTGATCTATCACCACCTTTATAAATAAGATCTGTAAGTAGTTCAGCTAAATCATAATAGTTTGTGTTCAACTTGTTAATTGGTTGCCAATCACCATTTAAATAAACCAATCTACCACCTTTAACTCTTTTATCAATAAAATTGTTTTTTTCTGTTTCTGATATTTTACCTAATGATTGTAATAATTCGGATCCTTCAATAAATTTAGTTTGTAAGTCCTTTGGGATTTCGGTTCCTAATTCATAAATTTTTTTATTTATTATTTTTTTTAATCCAATACCTTCGTCTTTATGAAGATTACTTTTTAATGTCCCAATTTTTTTACAAAGCAACATTTTTTGTTTGTTTCCTGAAAATCTTTCACAAAAGTTATATCCAGATTTATCATCAGACTCAATCATTAAACTTTTAATTCTTTCTATATTTTCTTTTATTAACTTATCCACTATTAAAATTTTAATGTCATGTAATGTTCTTCTTCAGTTGATTCAACATTTTGGTAATGTGTCATCATCACTTTTTGTTCTTGGAAATTATAATTAATTGAGCCGCTAGATCCTTCATTTATTTCCCAACCACCATAATAAAGTTCAAGTAAATCGTATGATATGGTTTCTAAATTTGCCTCAATCCCATCAACATCAGCATCTGTTTCTTTTTTAATCTCTGTAATTCCATTTTCAGTTTCAATTTCATTTTCAATCCAACCACTATCTCCACCTCCATCATATCTTAATTTACAAAAACTACCATATTGTTTAATTAATTCATTAACAACATTTTGGTTTGTTAAAGTTTTTACTGCTCTTTCCTCGCCTCTCCAACCAGCGGCTACATTTGATAAATCCAAAAAGTTTTTTTCTATGTTACTCTCTTCAGTAATCATGTCATAATAATCATAGTTGATTATAATTTCTTTTCTTTCAGCGTTAATTATAAAAGTTAAAGTTCCGTTTTCATTATCATAATATTCATTGTAGAAGTTACCCGTATCAAAATTTTCTTTTATTTCTTTAAATAATTCACCTATTGATCCCGGTAAAAAATTTAACTCAGAACTTACATCTCTACCTCCAAAATTTCCTCCTCTATTATAAAATGGCCCCATAGGTTCATCATCTTCCCACTCACCATAATATCTATAATACCATTCAACACCATCTTCCATGTTTAATGAATTCAAGATTAGTGAAAACCTTTTTAAATCATTTTTTTGTTTGTCCGTTAACTCCATGTAAACTTTTATTTAATAAATACTTTTAATCTTCAAACTCTAACTTTTTTGTTCTAGTTACCCATGTTGGTCTTTCACCAGATATTAATATCTTCATCCAATCTGATGCTGATGGTATAATTCCATCACAATCTTCTTTAACATGACTTTCCAAACAATATCTTGTATAGACCACTTTCCCGTCAGAATTTGTAAAATAAACCCCAAATTTTGATTCTGCCTCAAATATACCTTCGCTGTGATGACGGAATGCCCTGTGTAAAGAATGTCCATACCAAGATTTAGTGAAATCCATCCATTCGTGAAGATGTATATAATCTTCCCATTTTCCTCCAAATTTTTTTTGATTTGATTTTGCGTGAATCACCGGGTGAGCCATAATTTTAAGTTTTTAAAATTTTATTAGATTTTTCTAAATTTTCTTTTACCCATAGTGGTTGTAAATTTGTAAAATGACAAAGATTGATAACATTTTTTTCTGTTTTTGCCGAAGATAAAGGTATAATGTGATCAATATGCCATTCGTTTCTGTTTTTCCAAGTCATTCCATTTTTAAATTGTTTTTCCAAATACATTTTTAACTCTTTTGGTTCACAACCAACAATTTCAAATGTTTTATTATTTTTTGTCATATTTTTTGTTTTCAAAAAAGAATTTATTCTACTCCTACAATTTATTGTCAACCTATACAAAGGATCATTTTTATATCTATTCAATTTATATTCTGTAATATTTTTTTTATTAGTGTTTTTCCAAAGTTTTTGATATTTTTTTCTATGTTCTTTATTTTTTTCAGACCATAATTTTATTCTTTTTTTATGATACTCTAAGTTATTGTAATAATATTTTTTTAATGTTTTTTTGACTTTTTCAGGGTTTTTTTTTCTATATTCAACACTTATTTTTATAAATTTATCAGGATTTTCGTTATAATATTTTTTTCTATAATTTTTTATTTTTTCTTGGTTTTCATCCCTCCATTTTTTTTGTATTTCGTTCCGTATTTCTCTATTATTTTTGGAGTAATTTTTACTGTATTCATTTACACATAATTTACATTTTGATCTAAAACCATTTTTAGTTTTAGAACATTTATGAAACTCACAAACTTCTTTTAATAAACCACATTTACTACACTTTTTTGTTTCCATAATAATGCTGTAATAACTTATTTATTAATGCAGACTTGTTAGTTAGATCTTTTTCTAACTTTTCATATATTTCAATATTAAGGGTTATTGAAATTTTTTTTTTAGTTATTTTACCTTTTGTCTTCATATACTATAAATATCTACCAATCATGTAAAAATCATACTTTACATACTGTTGTTTAATTGATAATTTATTATTGTATTATTACTAAAAATAAACTATTTATTTTAAAAAAGAAATTAATAATGGATCCAAATAAAATTCTTTTACTTTTAAAATTTACTAAGCAACTTCACAAGGCATTAAAAGACTATAACAACTCTGATACATTTGACACTGTTAATCAAATTAAAACGGGAATACATACTGACGATTTTTTAAGACCATATTTTTCTAAATTAAATGATTCTGAAAAGTTGTATTTGTTTTTTTCAATATTTTATTATCACAGAACAAATGATGAGGTTAAATCTTTAGAGTATGTTTTAAAAAATCTAAAAGGCTATGAATTTTATGTATGTGACCAAAGTGGATATCTTACTGAGGAATGTTCTGATTGTAATGGATCTGGAAGGGAAGACTGTGATAGTTGTGATGGAGATGGTAGTATAAGTTGTCGAACATGTGGTGGAAATGGCAGTGAAGATTGTGGCGATTGTGGTGGTTCAGCTGAAGACGAGGAAGGAAACGCTTGTGATAGTTGTGATGGCGACGGTACTCAAGATTGTTCTGAATGTAGTGGTAGTGGTAACGAAATGTGTGGTCAATGTGATGGCGACGGATATTACGATTGTAATTCCTGCAATGGTAATGGAGAAATTGAAACTGATGTTATGGAGTATGATGAAAATAAACATAACATATATACCACAAACAAATTTGATAAACTACTTTCTAATACCCCTTTTGAATTGTCCAAATATGAATCAGTTGTTTTAAAACAACCTTATTATATAGAATCAAATTATGTTGGTACTGATATTATAGAAGATATCTTTTATAACTGGGGAATAGATGTAGAATTGGACAAGCTTAAAAATGGTTTTGTTATCTACAATAATGAATTATCACTGTAAGAATTTCAACTTATACATAGTTGAATAAATCAACTCCTGTATAGTATCAATTTGATTTTGAAGGTAACTATCGTCACAACAATCTCTTTTTTCTTCAATCATATTTAACAAACTTGTAAAGTATTTTAATACTTGGTTTTTGTTTTTATAAGATTGATTCTTGAATGATTTGTAATTAGTAAGAAGGCCATATTTTCCTTGGAAAGATTCAATTAATCCATCTGTTAATCCATCAACGCTTTCGTAAAACTTTTGAAGTGCTTTGTGTTCAGAATATGATTTAGTACCTAAATGAAATATATGTACTTGAGTTTGTGAGTGTAACAATTGACAAACCATCTCACAGAAATCTTCGTTTGAATTTGAAGATTCTTCTTCTTTATTGTCAGATTCGGCATCATCGTCGTCGTCGTTATCATCTTCATCCTCATCTTCATCATCTTCTTCATCATCTTCTTCAAAAAGATTTCTTTTCATTAATTCTTCTTTTAATTTTTCCGTAAGGTCTATCTTAACCATATTATTAATTTTATTATAAATATATCAAAATGAGATTAAGTTACAAAAACTTAACCTCATTAGTTATAGGATCCCAATCAATATTCCAAGGCGGATTAGAATAAAAATATTGCTCGTTTAATACAGACGCATTAAAGTAGTGTGTGTGACCATCATAATAATGTCCGTGTCCTGTATGAATGTGTCCACAGATGTGGATCTTTGGTTTGATTTGTTTGATTCTCTCAGCAAGTAATTCACAACCCAAGTGAACGTTGCGGTTACCTTCAACATTATCTAATATTCCCCAAGCTGGACCATGAGTGATCAAGATGTCAATACCTTCAGGAATCATATCCCATTTTGCTTTCAATTCTTCACCATTTCGTGGTAAGTTAAATGCCCAATTGTAAAACTCAGGTTGCCAAGGACTACCCCAAATTTTAATCTCAGGCCCATCACCATCTTGGATAGTCATTAACTCGTCTTGTATATACTCAATAGTTTTATATCCGGTTAATAAACCTTTTACTTTTTCTACATTGTTTTGGAATCCCCAATCGTGGTTACCTGCAATGAATACTTTATGATCGTAAGTTGCAATTTTGTCATACCAAGCAGCAAACTGAGTAATCTCGTGTTCGTAACCCATAGAACTTATGTCACCTGCGTGAATTAACAAATCACCACTAGGTAAATCTTGGTGGATATGTTTGTGTCTACCGTGAGTATCTGATAGGATAGTTAATTTCATAATACAAATATACTAATTTTTTCCCAAATATATCTCAATATAAAAATTAAAACATAAAAATGTTCCCGAACATATTAAAAATTTATATTCATACGCAAATGTAAGGCCTAAACCAATTCCTTTAAATGTATCTATTAAAAATTCAAATCTATTATTCATAATCGTGATTTAGGTTTTTTATTTAACATTAACTTATTATTTTAATTTCACTATCAGTTTCAATTACAACTCTTGCTCCACAACTGAGTAATGGTTTTTCATCTCCACTTCCACAATACTTTATTCTACTTGGTCCAAGTATATCAACTTCATTACAATATGTGTTATTTCTACCTTGTTTTATTGTAATAACAGGTAGATCTGTTTTTTTAGTCTTATTTGATCTTATGTGATGTTGGTTTACATGTATTTTGGTTTTCATCCTATTTTAAAAATAAATAAAACAAAATATATGTCAAATAAAAAACCCCACTTTAATAATGGGGTTCTTGTATTTTTTAACTTTTTTTTCTTCCTATAAACTTAATAACATATCCATTAATTCCTGTTGTGGAAACATATCTGTTTTGTCTTTTCTGGTATTGGTGTGCGTCCACATACCTTTAACTTTACCGTAATAAGCGTCCGAATTAAAATCAAATCCACCAGCCCCATTTTTTTTAATCTCTTGAATTAATCCTTTATGGATGTCTATATTATCTCTATTAGCAATAAATAAAATTAATTCTTTTAATTTAAAGATCTGTTTGTCAGAATATCTATGCCAAGTTTTATGTCCTCTAAACTCTTTAGCTAAGGTAACAATTTGGTCTTGGTTAGCCTTTTGACCTGTATATGTTAAACCATTTTTGATTGGACCAAAATTACAAGTTTCAATTCCAACTGAGTGTGAATGCATATAATCGGATCCATTATCACCTAAATGCCATGCGTAAGATCCTTCAGGAAAACATTGAACAATTGTTCCATCATAAATGTCGTTTCCGTTGAATACCGATTGCCCACCTAAAATAAATTCAGTCCCTATTCTACCTCTTGTGTCATTATTCCACATTTTACCAACAGCATATGGGTCATGTCCTCCTGCTGTGTGGTGTAAAAACAAATATTCTTTTTTGGTTGGCCCAAGAAGATATTCATCTTTATCCATATATTTTTGATCAATAATTAACTTATCTGTCGTAATTACTGTTTCAGATAGATCTGTTGATACAAATCCCATAGCATTCCAAGTTTTTTGACCTACAATACCATCAGGTGTTAATTTGTTTTCCTTTTGGAATTTTTTAACCGATTCTTCAGTTTTTAAACCAAAGTCACCATCAACTTTGATTTTTAGGTATCTTTGTAGATCCTCTACTTCTTTACCTTTTGACCCTAACTTTAATACTTTCATAATTATCTTTTAATGATAAATATGATTTATTTTAAAATTTATATGTTTTTACTTCTTTATTTTTTGATCTTGCCATTCCCAACCTAATAATAGTTTTGCAAATAGCCTATTAATTGCGTTTGGTTTTTTATCAAAAAAAATGTTAAAACTTTTTCCAACTTTATAAGACCCCACTTGTTCAGGTTTTTTAATACTTCCATTTTTAACATAAACATGATTTAGATCTAAGTCTTTAATATCCACTTCAATTATTTCTCTTTTCTTTCTAGGTTTATAATATTTTTTCTTTGGCTTACTTTCTACCTCAGGGTTTCCTTTTGTAATTGTTTCTTTTAATATAATTTTTTCTGTCATTTTTTTTATTTTTAATTTATTTTTAATTTGATAATGGTGCTTTAATTTTTTCGTGTGATCTATAATTACTTAATTGTATATCTTCTTCTAATAAACATTTACAAAAATTGTCATTAGTAAATGATTTAAATACTGTTATTGCATCTAATAGTCCTATACCACACTCACCTGATTCAGTTGGCCAAAATTCTGTATTGATATTTAATGTTGGTAATGGAAATGGTTCTCTTGTACGTTTAGGACAATGTGGTCTCATACCAAAGTAAATATCACTTGTCGAATGTTCAAACCACATATTATTTTCTTCTGAGTAGTAGAAATACTTATTATCTAATTTTTTCCATTTAGTTTTAGTATCTATGTTTTTATAGTAGTATTCAATTATCTCTTCATCACTCATCTCTCTTCCAATCTGTTCTTTAGCTTGTTCAATATGATTTGAATATAAATGAACATCACCTAAATTACCAATCAATTCATCAGGAACCATATTAACTGCTTTAGCAATGATTTCTAATAACAATCCGTAAGACGCAATATTGAATGGCAAACCTAAGAATGTATCTACACTTCTTTGATTCCACATTAAAGAGATTGCTCTGGTTGGTATTGTGTCTTTATATTTTCCATAATCCATACCACTATCTCCATACTTTTTAATATACAAATCAATTCTTTCATCCCTACTCAACTCTCTTGTATAAACTTGAAATACATAATGACAGGGTGGAAGAACCATTTGGTCTAATTCAGATGGGTTCCACGCTGACAAGAGTAGCCTGCGACTATCAGGATTTTCTTTGAGTTGTTTAATCAAATCCGATATTTGGTCTATGTTGTCGTTCCAACTTCTCCATTGCTTTCCATACACAGGCCCTAAATCACCCCATTTCTTAGCAAACTCATCATCGGTTTTTATTTGGTTGATGAATTCTTCCTGTGTCATTTTTCTAACTTCAATATTACTTCCTTCATATTGAAATGTTTTTTCAACATCAGGGTAATTATCACAATAAGAACGATAAGCATCACCATCCCAAATATGACAATTATTATCAACCAAATACTTAATGTTAGTATCACCACGAAGGAACCATAATAACTCGGTCACCATAGTTTTCCAAGCCATTTTCTTTGTTGTAAGTAATGGAAAACCATCTTTCATATTATGTCTAATCTGTCTACCAAACACTGAAAAAGTACCACCGTTTCTTGTTTCTTTTTTTACACCATTATCAAGGATGTCCTGTAATAAATCTGTGTATTGTTTATCTAAGGTATTATTTTTTATATCTATATTTTTCATTAGTTTTTTACGTTTTTCAGGATGTCTCCACTTTCCATAGTTAGACCATTTGTTCATAACTTTCCAATTGATTTTCGTTGAAGATGTGTAATAGTCCATATTCGTCCATTTCGCCTATCACCCGGATTTCACCACCGACTGTTTCAAATACACCTACGATTGTACAAGGAAATTTATAACCTTTTGGTTTGTGTGCCTTATCACCAACCTTAAATTTTGGTTCTTCTTTATTCATAATTTATTCTGTTTTATTTTTAAAAACCTCTTTGGCGATATACCATTGCATTTATTTTTTCTTTTTGTAACCATATTAGGTATCTAAATAACTTTTTCATTTGTCTTTTTAATCGTTTAAATTTAAACTATAACCTTCAAGAGTCTCTCTGATTTCATCTCTGATTTTTTGACAAATATCTATTTCCTCACTTGACGCTTCTTCGTTGGAATAAAACTTAATTCCGTGTTTTGTTGTTGATCTTAATTTTTGGTCAAGGTCCCACATTGCCATCTTCCACTTCATTGCATCAAGCGCCACTCTTGCATCTTGTGATTCTTCTACCGAATCAAATTCTATTGTTATTTTTCCCATAAAACAAAAATATAAATTTTTTTATAATAAATCAAGAAACTCGTTGAATTCTACTTTAGATGGTGATCTTCCATCAATATCACAACAGGTATTGTAATAATTTCTGATTTTGTCAATTACTTCCTCAACTTTAATTTCTTTAATTCCGTCCATTAATGTGTTGTCCCATAATTTAATTTCGTCTTCATCCATATAAAAATCTCCATCCGACCCTATGTAAGGTGTTATTTTTTCACTCATAATATTTTTAATTCTATTCTATATTTTTTTATTTTTTCTCTAACAAGTTGGAACTCATCTACATCACTGGCCTTATGTCCGTTCAAAACGGCGGAAGTTATTTTATATTCATTGTCAAGAATGAATGATAGTTTTTCTTGGTTTGTTAATTCATATGGAACCACCTCCATTCTAATAAACTCTCGGACCATATCTTTTATTTTGTTGATTTGTCCTGTTGGGTTATTTTTTGACCCATGATCCATCACTGACATTTGATATATTGTCCTACTTAGTTTCATTATTTTATCGTCAAATCCCATCTTAATTTAATTTTTCACCTATTCTAACTATACCTTCAACTCTTGAAATGTTATTTGAACAATCATCATGAGTTTCCTTTACACCTTCTTGAATAATATTATTAAACCTTTCATCACAATCTAACCAATCACCGTCTTCGGTATGTTTTACTCCATTTTCAATGGCGTCTTCAACTCTCTTGGTTCTCAGTAGTAGTGGTCGTTTGGTCTCTTTTACCCCATTTTGAATAATGTCTTTTGGAAAAAAGTCACGCTTTGATAATTCGGTTTGTTTCGCCCCATTTTGAACGGTGTCTTCAACCGCATATACGATTGTTGATGCATCCGGAGTGGTGTGTTTCACCCCATTTTGAATGGCGTCTTCAACCAAATGATGTCCAGCTAATTGATCTTCAAAGGTGTGTTTCACCCCATTTTGAATGGTATCTTCAACAGGAATTGTGCGGGGTAAAATTATATCCGAGGTGTGTTTCACCCCATTTTGAATGGTATCTTCAACATATTGGTCTTGATTAAAAAATGGTTCACAGGAATCTTCAACCTTTGGTATTCCCAAAAATCTTGATTCAAACCACTTTTTAATGAGGTCTTTATTTTCAACACAATCCAAACTAACTAACTCCATCTCATCTTTGAAGAATCTATAGTTATACCATAGAGTTTGGTCTTTAGTGTATTCAACAACCCATTTCATCTCATTGGTAAAGATAGCCCATAGACTACCATTGTGATTATATCTATCAACCCCTTGACTTGCATCGTCAAACAATTTAAAGATAATTTTTTCTAATTTTTTTCCTGTTGAGTTAATCATTTTTTTCTCTTATCTCGATGTTGTTTTCTAAATAGTATTTTTCAAAGATAGTTATATTTTCATAACCTACTTCTAAAATTCTATCCAAAATATAATCAATTGTCAAATTTTTACCTAAATATGAATCTATTTTCTCTAAAAATTCTTTTGAGAAGTATTCAATATCATCAATTAAAAGATTGGTATGATCTAACATTTTGTGGGGTACATCATATTTCTTAAGTATATTTTCTATTTTTTCTTGTAATTTATCGTCCAAGAAAAATATGTCCCAAGATCCTATTAAAGAATCACCAGTGTCGTTAATACCTTCTATGGTCAATTTGATTGCCCATTTTGTTTCAGTCTCATTCATCTTATCCCAAATTCTTACCGCAAGTTCTTCAGTTGGGAATGGGTAGTCGAACTTAATAATTCTAAAGTTTAATAAATCTTTCATAATTTAAAAATTAATTTTCCGTCATCGTATATTTTAATTACCAAATTTTTAATCTCACTAATGGTTTGACTTGGTGAATACCAATACTCAAGTCCTTGTTCAATGTAATGTGTTACATCGTAGAATACCTCATCTTTATTGCAAAACATTATTGTTAAATCTCTATTAAAATTAACATTAGATATAATATAATATTTATTTTCGTTATAATCTATCTTTGTTTGGAACATATTCTTTTGGTAATCAAAAGTATCATTAGATAGTTGTCCTTTAACTCCGTGGAAAAATAGTTTATTTTTTCTTTCTGTCTTACTTGGAACCACGATAAATGGTTCTAGTTCTTTTTCTTCATCGTAGTTTGATTCATAAAACTCTTTTACATTTTCAAACTTATCAATGTTCATTTGCATTAATGGTAATCTTTTATTGTATGCGTATTTCCATAATAAAACATTTACCGTTGTCTCATCACAAAATGGGTAATAAAATTCAATATCTTTCCTACTCATATCAAATGCAAGATTATTTAACCAATTGTATTCCATAACGAATTGTTTACAATTCTTATTATACAACATAATTGATGCAACGGAGTATGGTGTTCTATTATTGAAGTCCATGTAGTGTCTCATCATTAATGGATACTCCAAAACATTTGTTTCATCAAATCCACCTTTATGGAATGGATTACCTCGATCAAAAGCCATTTGGTATTCAAATATCCCTTGTTGAATGAGTGGGTAATCTGTGATCTGATTAAAAAACCCATACAAGTAAGATATGTTTCCTGTTGGTATAATATCCGAATCAATATAAATTACATTATCTAAATTCAAATTAACTAACGAATCTAAAATAACCCTACTTTTAAAGAACACGGCTTTATAAACATTAGTATTTCCAATATCATTTTTGGTTCCTACAAATTGAATGTTGTTTTCAATTCTATTGTCCTCAATGTAGATTGTTTTAACATTATGTATGTCCGACTCGTATCTAAAATTTAATGTATATAAATAAAACTCTAAGTCGTTGTGATATAAGTTTAAAGTGTTTATCACATTTAATGATCCACCCAAATAGTTTTCCGTACAATAAAGTACTGCAGGTATCTTATTCATATTATTACTTTTTAATGAACCACCAACTGGCTAAGAATTCATTTGTTTTGTTTATTGTATATCCGTTTTCTTTTCCAAACTCATCAATTGCCGGTTTGACACCAAACATACCAGAAAATTTAGCTTCTTCAGGTTTACCATCAACATAAGTGTAAAGAGCTTGATTCTTTTCTTCCTTACCATCATAGAAATAATCAGGTAAGTAATCATGACCCATCACCAATCCACCTGACTTAACTTTTCTATACCAATCTTTGATATCTTCTTTAATCGCCTCGTAAGTGTGGTCGGCATCAATATAAATAAAGTCCAAAGATTCATCGCCAAATAATTTTGAAGCTTCCTTACCTGTCATTCTTAACATAAATGCTCTGTCTTCATAACCTTTTATGTTATCCATAGTTACCGAATAAGCATCAGTATGGTACATATGGTTTGTTGCATCGTTATATTCTTCACTACTTAATGGTCTCCAAATGTCAACCATATAAAGTTTACCATTCCAATTTTTAACAATATGAGCTGCAAACTCACCTTTAAAGGATCCTATTTCAACCCCTTTACCATTTGAAGATAGTTGATTTAATACATCAACAATATCTAATCTGTTTTCAATTTTCATTACTTATTACTTAAAAGTTCTAATATTGCATTGAATACCCCATTTGGTGATGGTTGGCATTCAAATGTTGGTTTATTTTCATAACATCCATGCATTGGAAACCCATCGGTTATTTTGCAAGATCCATCAGTATTGTATTTCATATCTGATTGACAAAATAACTTACAAGAACCTCCAACAAATTTATGTTTATAATCTTGAGTACCATGTCTCCATGGCGTTTTATAGTACGGGTCAATGGCGCTTCCGACCTCAATAATATTAGTATCGGTTGTACCAGCGAAGTGTAACATACCAGTATCCAATGTAACAACCGCAAAGCTATTTTCCAATAGATGCCAAAGTTGTGATAAGTTTAATTTATTACCGGTGTTAATGATGTTTGGGTTATCTATATTTTGAAAACTTTTCTTGTCGTCACCGTATGCAACATCCTTACCATCCATAACAACCTTAATACCTAAAGACAAAATCATCTCGGTTAATTTCTCCCATTTTTCTAAATCCCATGTTCGTGAAGGCCAAGTGATTGACGGGTTAAGAACAATGTATTTACCCTCAGGTAATTCAAAGTCTAAAGGATCAGGATAGAATTCTAATGTCCTTTCTTCGGGTGGTAATGTAAAACCTAAACTGGTTGAGATATAATCAAATGAGGACATCTTTCTAATTTGTTTTTGTATTCCATTAACATTATGGATATTACAATCATAAATTAAAACATCATCAGGAATTGTTTCACCAATGTTTGTGTCATAAATTTTTTCAATATAAGGGTTGTTTTTAAACAGATGAGGTAAGTTAGTCTCCAATAAAAGTTTTTGATTGTGGCATCTACTAACATATTTAAAAACCGGAGTTGCATTAACTATATCACCTAAACAACCTGATATTTTAAAACCATATTTTTTCATACATTATATACTCTCGTGTTCAACTAGTTTTATTTTTGCAAAATAATTTTTAATCATTTGTTCTTGGGTTTCACAATATTCTCCTTTAATAAGAAAATCAAAAACTACCTCAATATTTTCTTTTATGTATTTTTGAGTGTTAGGATTTTCTGACCATTTTTTAGTTTCAGGACATAATGGATATAATTTAATATCGCCATTATTATTATATTTTACCATCCATTCACCATCTTGTTTTATTAAATGACCTAACATGATTTTTTCTTTTTAAATATTTTATCTTTTTTTTGTTCTAATAAGAATTTAAGTGGACTAATAATAGTGTGGTAATAATCTTTCAAATATGTTGTAATACATTTATGCTCTAATTGTTTATTAAAATTATTAATTAACCTCTCGGCAGTTTTTATTTGCCCCATAGTTTTGCAAGAGTTGATTACTTTCTCAACCCATAATTTAATGTCTCCGTAATGTTTGCTTCTATTTTCCATTTATTTAAGTAAATTTTCAAGTTGTTTCATAATCATAAATTGTCGTTTTTGTAGATCGGCAACTTTTCTTTTTTCTTCATCATTTAGTTCATAACTGTTGGCTTTGATATCAGAAATTTCGTTGGAAATTATTCGATGTTCATTCAATAGTTGTCCGTGCATAATTCTTTTGTCTTGCATAATATATTTTTTTAATCCCACCAAAATGCCAATCTTTCTTCAAGCACTCTGAATAGTAGTTTATTTGCCTTTTTATGATTATAGTGAGAAACCATCAAACATAAACGCTTTTTATCATCTTGGTCTCCATGTTCTTTAATTACACCACGAACTGAAGATGGGTATTTTGATAAGTATTCATCACACTTTTCCCACTTTTCCTCAAAATCAATTAATTTACATCCAGGTTTATCAGTCACATCGTTGAATGTCATGTCATTATCCCAATAGTCCATACACTCCAAACCATAGTAATCTTCTTTAACTCGTTCAAGTAAGTTTAAAGCTAAAGTCATGTCACGATTATCCATTTCAATTCTTGTGTGGCGATTCGCGTTAACAAGTTCTTTTCTTTGGAACTCTATTTTCTTTTGTAAGATTTCTAAGATGAATTGACCATCCCAATCTCTGTCGTGATACATAGTTGGGATCCATCTTATAATGTTTTTAACACCATAAAAAAAATATCTTATTCTCCAGTGTAGTTTACTGTATAAAGTATTTCTATCCCAAGCACTGTCTTCAGGGATCGGTAGTTGTTTATATGTTTTCATCTTCAAATCGTGTTTCGTATTTTTTTTTTAATTCTTCATATTCTTTCATTGCAAATCTATACTTTCTATTCATGTGAATAAAACCAACCATACATACCACCCAAATTAACCAATACATATAGTCAAAGTTTTTTGTCCAAAAAAAAGTATGGAAAAATTCAATTAACCAAATAATTGTAATTACACCTGATATTCTTTGATAGGTTCTTGCTTCGTCAAGTTTAACCATCATTTTGTTTATCAATTCATATTCCTTGTCTTCCATTTTACAAATATAATAATTTTATGGTAATTCATCAAACAAATTATCATAAGCTGGCATATCAAACCCTAATATTTCATTTTGCCAATAAGATAACTCAGGAGTATATGTATCCCAACGAGGAGTCATAGCAATCACTTTAGTTCCTTCATGTTCTAAACTTCTGAATGTCGACTCTTGCTCAATAACTTTACCACTACGGTATTTTTTAATTAACTTTGGTAACTTCAATGTCTCAAGTTTATACATAAGATTGATGTTCGCAAGTTGTATTTTAGCAACTTGTGAGAATTCTAATGACGGCATTTCATTAAACTTCGCTCGTTCTTGAACATTTAATATTTCATTATGTCGGTATTGATATTCAACTGTGATTCTTTCATCACCATCAGTTGATTCTTTACGAATTGAGAATATCAAACACTCAGGTCTCTCAGCATAAGTCCGAACACAATTTCGTTGGTGTTGTGATTCTTCTTCGTAGTCCGATGTTTTACGAAGAAGTACCGGATAATATGTTTCACCTTCATGTTCGATTGGTTTTTCTAAACTATCAATATTACCATAGAATCTTTCAACCTCACCTTTTCTATATGATTGTAAAAGACGACTAAACTCTTCGTGTTCTAAATTAAAACTACTGATGTTTGTGAACTTGAATTTTACTTCTTCACCAAGATTTAATAAATCCCTTTTCATATCTAAATGATCAAGCAATATTGACCATTTATTATGTCCGTAAAAGTATTTTATCAAGTCTAAAATTCTGTCTTTTTCTTTTGAAGTTAATGGGGTTGACATTCTATTATTTTGGTATTGATTATATTGTTCATAAAAACATTCAAAATATCTTCCCATTTTATTATCCTCTATTGGATGACTAAATTCGTTGTTGCTATAATACTCGTAAAAGTATTTATTTTCAATTTTATTAAATCTATCAATACCCAAAAGGCTGTAAGTCATATGCAATTTATCAAAGTCAACCCAGTCCATTTCATTAAAAATCTGTTTAACTTTGGATCCATTTAATTTTAGTTTGTCCATTGCAGTATCCACCAAGTTCATATTAAACTTTTTCAATTCTTTTTTAGAAAAGAATATACCTGTGAATTTTTTCCAGTTGTTTGGGATTTTAATCCCATTAACCAAATAGTAAGTTAGACTATAAAAAGACCTCACGCAGTCCCACTGAAAGTTTTGTGGGTTTTCAATACCCATTCTATCCCAAATCTTTTCTAAGAAAAAATAAATATATTGGTCTACTTTAACACTATCATCAATTCTAAGATTTCTTAAAAAATTTTCAATTGCGAAATATGTTGGGTTTACCTTCATACTACCTCCAATAACTTTCTTTTTTTTAGTGGAGAATGTTCCTGAATAAAACATTTTCTTTTTGAAATTAAAGGTAAGGTAGTTTGTAGACTTTCTTTCTGAGAAGTATTTAGACCCCACAACTCTACTTTTTTGATGAATCTGAAATTTGATTGATATCTTATCGTCACCCTCTTCTATAAATAATCTTTGCCTATTAAAATTAACGGTAGCACATGGATTTCCAAAATGTTTAACAAAATCTTCTTCTGTAAAAAATTGGATATCAGAAAAGAACTTATCCCTATTTTTGGTTATAATATATGAACCTAAAAGATTTTTATCCTTTTGAGATATGTCGCAAAAATTATGATATAGTTCAGTCCTATAATCTTTTTTCTCAACTAACTTATGAAATGTTTTACCTTCTACTTCTAACATAAAACAAAGATACAAAAAACCCCCGACTTATTCAACCGGAGGATCACATTTTTTTATTAAACTAAACTAATTATTAACTTACCGGGGTTATTCCACACTTCGTTATAATTGAAGTCATAATCTTTTAGGGTTTTTATTACCACTTCTTTCATTGTTTGGCTTATTCCTGTAACAATTTCAATCTCTTTTGAATTTTTATTCATCTGTTCCCAAATAAATTGATCGATTAATTGAGGGGCATCTGCGTGTTTAACTCCATGTAAATCAAGTGTTTTCATTATTTTTTTTTTTAATATATCCATAAATAAAGTAACCACTTAGAAGAATTATTAATAAAGAAACCCCTAAAACATGAACATATGTCTCAACAATAGACATCATAAATTATACTTGTAAACACCATCTTCAATTTGAACTTCTAAGATTCCGCCATTTTCAATAATTTTTTCGATTTGCTCTGGTTGGAATTTTATATATTCGGGCTCCATGAAGATTTTATTTGCTTGCGTTAAAGATAGTTTTGATCCTACTAATAAGTTTAAAACTGTTTCATTTTCACATTCAACAATTGATGGGTATTGACCCCCAACCGTTACGATAACTTTATCTCCGATTTCTACTTTGTCTAAGGACACAATATATGGTTTATCATCAACCATCATCAATTTAACTTTTTGTTTTTCATTTTCACTCATAACATAAATCCGTACATTTGTGATACGGCTCCCATATATTTTTTTAAATTTATTACAGCCTCTTTGAAATCCACTCTTGGGGTTTCTTTGAACCTTTCTGACAGCTGATCATCAGTTAAAGTTTTATCACAACTATCATAGATTTCTTTAAGTATCTGAAGATAAATCTCTTCTTTACTATAAGTATCTTCAATTTTCTTTTCAAGGACTTCACCCTCCAATTCTTGACAATATTCTATCAATTCAATTACTTCAGGTTGATCCATTAGATGTGTATTATTTTTGAATATTTGGTTTACGCTCTTCATGGTGTTTATTACATAATGTTTTATACCAACTTCCAAGTCTTAACTCTCCTTTTTCCCCACAGGTTTCACAAGTTTCATAACTTTGATTTTCATATGAATGTATTTTTTTAAAAATTTCATCAGATCCAGTATTGATGTAAAATCTTAACGCACCAAACTTTTCTTTTACCTGACATACTTGTTTGTCCCAACCTAACTCTATTAAATCGGTTATTAGGTCTTTAATTAATGGATACCAACCATTCCCACACTCAAAGAATCCAGAGTCCTTAATTGGGTCTTTATCGGGATAAAAACCATTCTCAAGTCCACCTATGGACTCAAGGTATTCATTCATTTCATTATCTTTCATACAATTTTAATTTAAATGTCCCAAATTGATTTTTTTTTCTTCTTTGGAAACTTGAGTGATAACCATAACGTAAACTTTTGAATTATTCTTCTCATCTTTACATTTTTTTTATTTTCCACATCACCCTCATTTTTTGTATAGGCTAAGGGTGATGGCATATCACTGTATTCACACCACAAATCATCCTTATCTATTTTTTTACTCATCTTTTAAAAAATTTAATATCTTTTCTTTAATACTTAATTGTTTAATACCTTCATTTGATTTTGGAGTTAAAACAAAATTGTCAATTGCCCAAACATCTTTCCAAGGCTCACCATTTTTACCCATGTTCAAATCATCAACAGAAACCCAATGTGTTACTTCAGGATGGTCGTGTAAGTATTGTCGAATCTCAATGGTTCGTGTTTGTTCTAAATCCCATCGTGATGACCATATAAAAACATTACCATGAACCGTACAATTTTGAATGTTTGGAGTCAAAGCAATTGGTCGTTTGATGATCCCCTGACTTTCGTAATAATCACCAAGTTCTTCAAGAGTTGCATGCAATTTCCAATCAGAACTTACAACAATTTCACATCCTGTTTCTTCAAGTATCTCATTAAGGATTTTAATTGCCTTTTTATCAAAGTCATCAAATCGTACAGATACAGGAGCATTTTTTTTCTCATCACTACTGTCAGGATTTGCGCTTCGGTATTTTGCCCATTTCTTTGTTCTTCCACCCCAATTATTGGATAGACAAATTACGGAATCGTTATCTAAAAATATTACTTTCATTTTTTAAAGTGTTTTCCGTGTTTACCCCATATCCCAATACATAGGATTAAAACAATAAACAATATGGTTCCAATTGTCATAATACAAATATAAATAAAAGAATTAAATAAAAAAAGGGGGAGTAGCGAATTCCCCCTTTAAATCGTTACCCTAACGGATAACGGCCCTAAAACCCATCAATTAAGATGGGGTATCTAAAAAAAAAGATCCCCACATATTTCAGTGGGGATTGATTTTACCTAAGGGTGGGATTTTCAACCTGTGTCGGATTACGCCAGACACCCTACGATTGGTATTTTTTAATGATTGAACCAATAACAATCAATTGTCTTACAAAGATAATACTTTTTTATAATTCTACAACTATATCTCCACTTTTACATGAATTTTCTTTTAAATTTTCTTTTTTACTTCTTGGTCTAACACCAAAATATAAAAAGTTACCGTCTTCAGAAAAAGCAGAACTAACAATTTTTAATTCATTCTCATCTTTTTGGATAATAAACTCTGTAAAATCAAAATATTCTTCATTCTCATTATTTAATATTTTATTTGTAAAAATAATTCTTTTATTACAAGGATTGTGCATTTTAAAACTATCAATAATCTTACCAATATTTTTTTTAATTAATGGTATTAATAACCTATCACTAACACCAATCCTATAATTGTTATCTGAATTATTTTTTTCATAAAATAAATCAATATTTTGATCATACGAATTATCTCCATGCCTATCAAACCACTGATGGTATGTGGATATGATACTATATAACCTTTTATCATAGACTTCACTACCTTTTTGTTTGGGGAATTTTCTTTCCTCCAAAAGATATTCTCTGATAATTCTTTCTATTAATCTTTTCATATTCTATAAATATAAAACCCCACCTTTTTGATATAGGGAAATTTTATAAATTATTTTATAAATCTTAGATAATAAACTTCACCTAACAATAAAATTGATATTATTGACATTACAAATCCTAAATAATCACCAACATAAAATGTCCCGACCATTACAAATAGTAATATCAAACACAACGGTAAATAATATATTCCTTTTTTCATCGTCCAAATCCTAATTTACTTGATGGTTTAATTGTTGGGGCTTTCTTTAATCCTTCAAGGTTATCCATGACCTCTTCAAACTCTCTTCCCATAACTATAGTTGAAATTACAACTTCTTTCAAGTGTGAAAGAGACATACCTTCAGTTCTTTTTACCCATTCGTTAATATCAACATTTGTAAGATCTTCATCTGTCAATTTGTGACGAATGTATGCATCTCTAATCTCTTTGTTTGGAAGTTCTACTTTGTATCGTCTATCAAAACGAGAAGGTCTGTTTGTAATTCGTTCTTGTAATTTCTCAGGGTAGTTTGTTGTTGCAATATAAACAACATCTTCAATTTGTTTTACACCATCAAGAATGTTTAATAATTTACTTGTCGCATGATTATTTTCGCCCGCAATTGAATCAATATCTTCTAACAAAACAATTAAAGGTCTGTGAGCTTCAATCTTTCTAAATGTTGCAATAAAATCAATAAAGTATTCAACATCGTCATGATCTTTAATGTTTAAAATAATCCCATCGTTTTCAATTAGTTGTTTTGAAATTAACTGAATGATTCCTGACTTACCACATCCTGGTTCGCCATACATTAGAATCCCACGCTTATGAACAAAATTATATTCTCTATATTTGTCACGACGATCCCAAAAATTTTGGATATCCCTGAGGATGTCTTGGATCTCGTATGAAGGTAATTGGTATAATTCATCTGTTTTGAATGGTTGTTTTTTTATTGTGTGTTGGTTTAAAGATCTATTATACACTATTTCATAAATACCGGCAGGGACTTTATCTACCGATTTAAAAGCCGGAACAAACTCCTCGTCAGGTAATGTCCCCCAACATGTTGGAGTTGCCGAATTTTCATTTTTTTTATTTGATCCATTAAATTCTTTATTATGTAATGAGTATTCAACACCATCAATATGCCTATCTTCTATATCATCCATAAGTTTGGTCAATTCTTCGTTCATCTCTTCTAAAGTTTTATCTGTCATTTTTAATTATTTTTTTGTGGTTTGTTACAATATTATACTTTTACCGTAATAAAATTGGGTGTATAATTATTAAAATCTCTTCTGTTTTTTCTTTTACCCTAACCGTTCTGTCTTTATATATTTTAAAAGTTTCTTTTGGGTTTTTACTTTTTAAATGTTCAAATTGGATTTTCATCTCATTTTTTGCATCTTTTTCTTTTTTAAAATATCCAAAATAGTCATCACATCCTCCGATACCTCTTGTTCTATCGTAAACCCCATATATCAGGTCGTTGTCTTTTACTATCATAATTTGTTTGCAATTGATTTAATTATCTCTTCATCTTCATTTGAAAGTCTGTGTCTATTATTTATTAGGCCCATAAGTGTTTTCCTCCACTCATCATCTAAAAAATTTATACTTTCACTATTAATTGTATTAGTAGAGATTACTAAATTTTCTTCAACAAGTAAATCAACTAGTTGTAAAATCTCACGATCTGATAAATTTTCATAGATTTCATTAACATCCAAATCTATTTCCGTTTTTGTCCAAAATGTTGCCATAATTTTTTCTTTTTATAAATAACAATAAAAGTTAATGACTCCATCAATGGGAGTCACCAACATTATGTTTTTCACTAAATATACTATAATCAGGGTTGATTACCTTACCAACTTTGTGTCTATCACCGGTAACGGATTTAACAACCACACCTTCGTGAGGAACTTTGGTTCCCTCTATATTGTTATTGAATACGTATTTATCTTGTTTTTCTTTGGACCAAGTTCCCAAATAAAGAACCTCAACTCTTGGTAATCCCAACGATTCAAAGACATTTTTTTTATACGTTCTTGATTCTCATCCATACCCTATTATTTTTCAATGATCATATTTGTATTAGCAATTGGAGCTCTAAATTCTGGAATTTTTTTACCATCAAAATCTTCAACATAAACTTCATAATGTTGGTCCATCACTTTTACTGTTGGGACGTTGTGTTGAAAGTAAATTATATCTCCTTGTGAATTAATCAAAATTACTTCTTTTTTTGTTGTGTTAAATGTTAATGTTTGCATATTTTTTATTTTTTAAAAAAAATAATAAAAAAAAATAAAATTGTCAAGTTAATGTGAGTCACCTACATTATTTTTTTCACAGAATATACTATAATCAGGATTGATTACTTTACCAACTTTGTGCCTATCACCTGTAACTGATTTAACAACTACACCTTCGTGAGGAACTTTGGTTCCCTCTATATTGTTATTGAACACATATTTATCTTGTTTTTCTTTGCACCAAGTTCCCAAATAAAGAACCTCAACTCTTGGTAATCCCAACGATTCAAAGACATTCTTTTCGTCATGATAAGGTCGGTAATCACCATTTAATTCAACATCAAAACCAGCAAACTTAACATCGGTTAAACCATAATCATAATTTTTTTGTATACCATGACCATATATCTCACCATAGATGATTAACCCATCACCCAAATAGTCAGGACTACCAAATGTCTTAACATAATCCCATAGTTTATTTTTTATTTTGTAATTATCTGAGATCGTTCTCCAAACATCTGTTTCATAAAAACCTTGAGAGTCAGAACCTTTCTCCACATTGTGTGATCCATAAACATATTCGTAGTTAACCCATTTGTTTCCAAATAACTTTTTAACTCTATCAAAGAATGAAAGTCTTTTCTTTCTTACAATACCATAACGAGCATTTGTTCCGTGAAGTTTACGAGTAACAGTAACTATGTCTTCTTCGTTAAACATTTCAGGCGCATTTTTTAAGTTAGGAAACTTGTGGTAGACATGAAAGTTAGGGTTTTGGTGGTATTTGAATTTTCTACCCCCACTTAACTGAACCATCTTAACAGGTGGTTCGTATTTGAACACTTTAAGTAACTCCATGCAGTCAGAACCATCGTATCTATATTTTTCCGGAACAAACTCTATTGGTATTATTAAACATTCAGAGTAAACCTTACGAAGTTTTATAGTTCTTACTCTCTGACCTTTACGAAGATAACTTGTAACACCTAATCCATCAGAAAGTTTTTGTGGTATAACCGCATCGGTGGTTGCAACAACAACCAAATCATCAACTTTATATTCTACTTTTTTAGTTATGGCATTCCAACCATTAACCATCACAAGTTCTATGTTGTCAGCACCTTCTATTGGTTTAACCTCTCCGATTACACCAACATAACATACGCTATTTAAATTTTCCATTTTCTATATTTTTTTATACTGTATGTTCAATTTTAACTCTTACACAATTTTGTTCCAATCTATTTAAGTGTCGGTAGTTGTTGATGTATCCCATCATATTACCACTACCCACAGCGTTTGCCGAATGGACTACAACTTCAACAATATGTTTACCATCTAACCATTGATTCACTAACCACTTGGTGCAATCCATACCAGTTTTTTCTGTTATATTATCGTAATTGATAGTATAGTTTTTTACAACACCGTAATGCCATTCTCTCATAGCACTATCACCCAAATCGTGATCCAAAGATATTAACTCAATGTTCTCTAAACCAATTTCATTTATCTTACTAACAAATTCATCATAAGAACGAACAACAATCCAACTTGGGTCTACCGGTGTACGAACATCATCTAGATATATTTTTTTATTCATATATACTTTCGTATTAGTTTAAAAATTTCTGTAATATCTGTAAATTCTGATGGTGGACTATCGTTTCTACCTGGTAAAAATATTAAAGTAAAACCGTGATTCCCCTCAAACTTTTCAGTAACTCTTTTACCACAGATTTCATTAATATAAACCCATGGGAAATTACCCTGAAGTTTAACCTCAATTCCAATTTTTTTCAATCTTTCTACAAATACTGTGATCTTATCACCAGTTAATTTTGTGCTTGTTTCTGTTTCCATTTCTATATATGTTCCAAATTTAGTTTCTCTTGTTTTCATCTTAATACGTATCTATGAATTACTATTACTAATTTACCATTGAATAATGCTCGGTCTGTTTGAATATCAATATCCATCATACCCAAGTCTTCCTTAAGCCTGTTGGATTGGATTTCAACTTCGTGTTCCGCATCTTTTTCATTTTTGAAGAACCCAAAATAGGAATCACATTTCCCTGTTTTATCACACACTCCGTAAATAATTTCTCTACTATCCATTTTTATATATTTTTTTTTGATCCATAACATTCTAATTTTTTATCTGTAACATTCCACAAATCTTTCACCCCTTCGGTCATATGACAATTATGTTTCTTACCAGTCCTACGACCAAATTCAACAATCATATCATTATGACGATTCTTAATAAAGTGCGGACATTCTTTGCAGGGAGTTTCCATAAAACAAAGATAATAAAGTTTTTTGATTAAAAACAAGAAACCCCACTTTTTTTGTGGGGTTTATTTTATTTTTTGTATTTGTATTTGGTTTCTATTTTTCTTTTACCATATTTTTTTTCCATAATTTGTTGATGAAGTTCCCAATTAATAATTGATTCGCTAACTTGTTCATCGTCTTTTGCCATAGCATATAATTTTGATATTTTTTTTAACATTTTGTTTGCAACAAAGTTAAAGCTTTTAAACTCATTTTCAAAAAATTTAGTTGGGTTTTCTTGGTATTTAATTACATAATTAAAAAACTTTTGTCTAATTTCATTTGTTTTTTTAAGTCCTTCTATATTTTTTTCAGCGTTTGGGGGTAATAACCCTATGTCTAAAGCCATTCGTAAAAAATCGTCGCTTGAGTGTGAGGTCATTTCTACAAACAAGTCCATTTTATTATTTACCAAATCAATATGAACGACTTCTAAAACTCTTTTTATTTTTTCATCTATTGTCATATTGGATGGATCATCATTAATGTGTTCCAAGAGAGCATCTAATCTTTCTTCTTGTTCTTTTAATTGTGAAATAAAATCATCAAATGAAAAGTTTTTAATTTCTAACAACTCTTTATAAACTCTATTGTTTTCTAAAAACTCTTTGAATTGTGACTTTGTAATATTTTTTCTTTTCATAGAATATGCAACTTCTGTAGGTCTGACAAGGTTTTCAATTGCATGGATATAATACATAAACCTATAAAAAACACTATCAATTGCAGGTATTCCAAAAGTACCTCTTTTTTGTGTTGCTTGATATTCAGCATCAAGACCCATTAAACCAAATTGTTTTGACTGTTTATCGTATTTGTGTTTTATTTCATGAGATAAAGATGAAACATGCTCATCTCTTTCTTCTTCCATTTTTTGAATTAGTCCTTCAGGTTCCCAATTTTCACCAACAGCAAAAGTTATACTCAACTCTAAAGTTGTTGAGGGTTCTGTTTCTTTCATATAAACATCTCTATTAAACCCAAAACCACCTTCCATGCCCATTGAAATAATGTCTAAGACACCTCCTTTTTCGTCTTCAATCTCCTCAATTTTTACAGTAAGAGTATATGAATCAATTTTAATTTTTTTCTTATTTCCCAATTCAAAGTTAATTTCTCCATCAAAGTTGTACTCGTCTTGAATGGTATCGATTGTTTTGATGTCTTGTTCAACAACATCATATAACATATCGGCAGCATCCAAAATATTATCTGGAACCCCTAAAGCTTCTGTAATTATTTTTAATTGACTTTCAGTTATGACAATATTTTTCATACTAATAAATATATTAAAGTCATAGTTTATCCTACAACCCCAACTAAACCATCAAGGTGGTGATCATTACTTAAATCAGATCCAATCTCACGACGATCCATCATATGAACAATCTCAGTAATTTTATAAGGAAAATATCCATTACCATCCACACCAACATCTAGTCGTTTTCCATTACCCCATTTGTTTTGATTAGATAAGTGAACATGTCCGTGTAAGTGAATCACTCCTTTGTTTAACCCATTCCAACTTGCAAATGGGTAGTGACTTAAAACAAAGTCTTGATTATTAATTCTAACTTGTAAGTAATCGCTAACACTTATAAAACGATCATGAATGTTTTCTCGATTATTTCTAATGTGGTGATCGTGATTTCCTAAAACAAGATGAATGTTTTTACAAACCAAACGATCTAAAAACTTACCAATACTTTCAAATCCACCAAAAGCAATATCGCCCAACATAATTAGAGTATCGTCTTGACCAACTTTAGAGTTAATATTGTTTACCAAAGCATCATTCATCTGATCTATCGATTGAAAATCTCTAGTATTGTAAGTAGGGACATCCCCATCTTGGGTTCTCCAATTAGTCACAGATCTACAAATGTTTTTATGGTTGTAGTGTGTGTCTGATGTGACCCAAACTACACCCGTTGTTAATATGTCATCAAATTTCATTTCTTATAATTTTATATTGAATCTATCTTTCATTAATTGGATCATATCTTCAGGGCAATCGTGTACATTTGTGCCTCCGTGTCTGTTTTCAACAATAATAGAGGTCACATAATAACCATACTTAATTGCCAATTCATAATATGGTTGAAGTTCCCACTCTTGTGTGAATGTGTTAGAAACCGCAATTTTTGGTGTGTTTGACTCCATTGCATATCCAACATATTGTTGACACTCTTTATGAGCTTCTTTTATTTCAGATGCAATAAAATTGTAGTTATCGTCATTATCATAAAAATAATGGTCTGCTTCAAATACATTTGGAGTTAATTGTTTTGCAAAAGTTGTCTTACCACTTCCTGGTATTCCTCTAACTAGATATATCATTTTTTCCATAGTACAAATATAAGAAAAAAAATTGCATAAAAAAAGGGAGTCAAACTCCCTTTATATTAAGGTGCTATTATTTTATAATAGAGTTCTGCAGATATTTTATTATTAATTGGTAACGGATTTTGGATTACATTTGTTCCTGATGTTCCTTGAGTTCCACTTGTGCCGTTTGTTCCATCGGATGAACCCCAAGATCCGGCACATTTTCCTGTATCGTTAATTGCCTTCATAATGGCATCAAAATCAAAAGTATATTTATTACCCTTAACTTTAGTATTATTATTAGATTTATCTTTAGTGTCTTTATTAGATTTATCTTTAGTGTTTTTTTTAGAATTGTAATTACTAGTTCCATCAACTTTTTTTCCATTAGGTAATACACCTTCTTTTTGGCAAATATTTTTTACAAGTGCCGCAGATATACCTGTTTGAGAATAATAAAAAACGCCTTTGTTTTTACCACTAAATCTATATTTACCTTTTGCGCAATAGAATGTTATATTTTGGGTAGATGAAGCTTTTCCTGCTGTATATCCACCCTTAACTTTAACTTTAATAGGAACATTATAAGCGACAGCTTTATCCGTTCCATATTTATAAAATGTGACCCCTGGATCAATCACTATGGCATCGGCAATATCACTTTCTTTTGCAAACCTTTGTTCTTTTTTAGTTTTGTAGTTAGTATTTTTATAAAGGGTATTTTCATTACCCTCAGATAAGATTATTTTATTCTCTTTTAAAATAGCCTGTTTGTGTAACCCTAATATTCTTTGGACTTCACCTTCATTTAATGTAAATTTATTTCTCATAGTAATTTTTAAGCTAGTAAACCTGAGTCATCTATGACAACATCACTTGATTTATTTTTTGATTGACAATATTCTTCAATAAAAGTCATGTTTATAATAATTTTGTCAATTAATTTTTCTGGATCGTTAATAAGAGATCGATAATTATTAAGATCTTTTTTAGATTCTGCTAATTTTTTAGCCAATTCAGGTTTTAATTGATTATTTTCACAAATTGAATCTGTACTCATATTATTTAATTCGGTTATACTTTTTTCTATTTGATTTTTAACTATTTGATTAGTATTAGACTCTTTTAATTTATTAAGGAATACTAAAACTTCTTGTTTTTTTGCCTCTACATCTGGATTCGTAACTAAATCAGAATTTTCTGAATTATCATTTTGTTCAAAACGATATTTTGTATATGTTTCTATAGCAGTTTTTGTTTTATCACCAGCAACTCCATCAACACCATCTTTGTTAGGCCCTGAAGTTCCAAGATAGGCACTAAAACATTCTTTTAGTCTTTGTTGGATTATCATTATTTGACTTTTTGTTTGTTCACTTATGATAGCTTTATTAATAATAATATTTTGAAGTCTATTATATTGTTTTTCATTTAATATTAATTTTTTCATATCTTATTTTTATTTATAAATATACCAAAAAACAAAAAGGTGAAAATAAATTCCCACCTTTCAAGAGATCGACATTGAAATGCCATTTAACTCCACCACTTTGTTTTGATAGAACAAAGAAACTATATTTTAATCATCCAAACTTTTATTACATTTTGTCCTGTAAAATAATTATTAAATTGACAATTTATAATTTCACCTTGTGTTATATTGTAGTTATAAATACCACCACTTATATGTCCCCAAGGTGTGTTATTTAATGTCAAGGTATAGTTTAAATTATTTGGATAAAAATTATAAGTTGACTGAACACCATTAAAACTATAAGTGTTATAGGTTAAAAAAACAAGAGTGTCCAACCTTAGTTCCTCATTAAAATTTGTGTTTAAAACTTTAGTGATTACCCAAGTAGTATTTTTTAAAGTTATTGTTGTGTCAACAAAAGTTGTGTCGGTAATAATTGGTTGCGGATCTAAAGGTTGTTGTGGTTTCACCTCAACTTTTTTACAAGAAAATAAAACAAACCCTATAATAAATAAAATAAGTTTTTTCATGTTATACCAAAGTTTCTAATTTATTTCTCACTTGTTCTCCAATAGTTATAGGTGTCAGGTTTGTTAAAACAATTGACTCTTTTAAAATTTTATGTGGAATATGAACCAAAAACAAATTACCATCATAAAATGAAAGATCTTCTTTAAGATTTAAAGCACCATCAACCATTTTTAAAAATATCTTGAATTGAATTGGGTCAACAAAAGATTCAGATAGAATTGTACCAAAATTTTCGTTGATAATATTAATTTTGTGGTTTACTGGAGTTTTTATCATGTCTTTATTATTTCTACAAATGTAATAAAACTTTTGGTTCTAAAAAAATTATTTTAAAACTTTTTTAATAATATCATAAAGTTGTTCAACTTCTTTTTGTTTTGGTATGTCATATAATTTAAAATACTTACAAGATGTATGTTCATGACCATGAGTTGCATTATTTAAATCAGGTTCTTTTTTGTCTTTGGTATTTTGTAAAAATACAAACATCATTCCTCTTTTGGTTCCGTCATCATTAAAGTTATCTATAATTCCAACAAGATCTAAGTCTGTATTAATTTCAATATCAGTTTCTTCGTGAAATTCTCTTATAGCGGCTTGACCTGGCGATTCACCATTTTCAATACCACCACCAGGTATTGACCAAATGTTTGGTAATGTTTCTTTTGGTCCTCTTTTACAGAGTAAAACCTCATCCCCATATTTAAGAATGACACCAGCACTTTTTCTAAACTTATTCATTGATATTTATAAATATGAAAGTAAAAATAAATAATAACTTATTTGATGTTAAAACTCTATTAACTTCAAAAGATGCTCAAAAGGGTATGATGGGTAAAAAATTTGATGGTTATGATGGTATGTTATTTTTTATGAAAAACGAACCTCATTCTTTTTGGATGAAAAACTGTGTTATTCATTTAGATATTATTTACATACATGATTACAAAATTGTAAAAATACATCACAACTGTAAACCTTGTTTTGAAAATGATTGTGATAACTACAAAGGTAATGGTGATTTAGTACTTGAACTTCCTGGTGGAACTTGTAAAAAATATAATATCAAAGAAGACAATGAAGTTACTCTGCTTTAAAATAAATCTATTTTAACTTGTTTCTTTTCATCAACAAAAGTCTGAACTCTACCTCTCGCAACATCACAATAGTTTGGACTTAATTCAATTCCCAACCATCTACGATCTAATATTTCTGCCGACACCATAGATGTTCCGCTACCAGCAAATGGATCCAAAATCACATCGTTTTTGTAGGACAATATCTTAATCGCCTTTGTTGGTATGTCCATCGAGAAAGTTGCCTTGGTGAGTGATTTAGTATCTGCAAAGTAATTCCACTGACCAAAAACAAGTTCCATAAACTCTTTCTTATCTTTTTCTTCATATACAATTTTTTTCTTTAATGTCCCGTCTTCCTGTTCAATCTCAGTTGGGGCTCCTTTCCATTCTGGTTCACCTTTAACCTTTTTAATGTGGTTTTTTTTGTATGCTAATATCACACATTCTTTTGGATTATAAATATATGGAGAACTGGGACTCATCCAAGATCCCCATGCGGTTGTCTTACTTCTGTGGGGAGAATCTTCTTCTAAATCCACAATTCCAAAGAATTTAAATCCAACTTCTTTCATTATTTGATAAAATTCTGAAACAAAAAATACTCTACCTCCCCTATCTTGAACATTCACTTCGTAAGGAATGTTAATTGAGACTCTACCGTCATCTTTAATCAATCGGTAAGTTTCTGTTAACCATTCTTTTGTCCAACCCCAATACTGGTCCATAGGTAAGTTATCGATGTGCATATCATATTTAATCCCACAATTATATGGTGGTGATGTAACAACCAAATCAACACTACCTTCAGGTAAAGTTTTCATTACCTCAATACAATCTCCATTTATAATTTTTCCTGTTTCTATCATTTTTAAAATATATTTTTTATCATTATTTAAACTATTTCTGTAATTATTTGAGCTAATTTATATCCTGCAAAAGCTCCTGACGCAGCAGATCCAGGAAGAACTATAAACTTTCCAAGAATTGTGTCATATTTCTTTCTATTCACAATATAAGAAATTAAAATGTAATAAACAATATAGTTTATTAAAACTAAAAAGTCCAGTTCGTTTGCTACAAACACAACAATAGAGTTCCCAAGAAACCCCCACATAAAATTTATAAGAGTTTCTCGTAGTAATTCACTTGGTGTTGTGATAGCATCTAAAACTGAAATTTCTTTACTAAACCCTGTTTTATTTTTCGATGTTTTTGATGTGGTGTTGGAGGTACCAAAGGGCTTTTCTGAGGTCTTCAAGTTCTGTATCTTTTCTTTTTTTTCCTGCACGACTAATATATTTTATTGCATTTCCTAAACTAAACCCTAAATCCCAAGCGTCAATCACCTTGATAACTTCATATTCATTATTTTCTCCTCCGTAATGTTGAGGATGGTTTACTTGTTCTATTTTTGGTGGGGGACACTGACAAAGTCCGGTGCCGCCACATACACAGTCATTATCCATTATTCTTCTTCTCTATATTCTTTTAATAACTCATCGTTGGGCATTGTTCCGTATTTCCCATTAAGACCATCCATATCAACAAATGAGGTCATCATATTTTTTGTATCGTATATTTGTTGTGTAACATCAAGTGATTTAACAATTTCACGAATGATCTTGTAAGGATCAGCATTTGACCCTGGTCTTCGATCTTCAATATATCCTTTCCATTCTTTTGCTGTGTCCTGAGGAACTCTAATTGACGCTCCACGATCAGATACACCCCAACTGAATTTATCAATTGCCTGAGTTTCATACTCCCCAGTTAATCTTAGATTGTTATTAGAACCATAAGCTTTAATGTGATCATTGTGCCTTGATTCAAATGCGTTGAGTAGTGCCATGAAGTATTCTTCATCCCCGTCAAGTCTCATAATGTCTGTTGAGAAGTTTGTATGAAGACCTGATCCATTCCATTCACCATTTTGAATTGGTTTTGGGTGAAGTTCAATATGGTAACCATAATTTTCAACAACTTTGTGTAAGAAATAACGAGTCATCCAAAGATCGTCCCCCCCTTTTAACTTACCTTTAGATAATATCTGATATTCCCACTGACCTAACGCAACTTCAGCGTTTGTTCCTGTAATATTAATACCATAATCTAAACACATATTTGTATGTTCGTCAACAAACTTACGACCAACAACATTATGTCCCACACCACAATAATACTCACCTTGTCCTTTAAGGCTATTTCTTTTATGTCCTAAAATATTCCCATTAATTTCTTCACGAATAAAATACTCTTGTTCAAAACCAAACCAAAGATCTTCAAAACCTTCACCAATACTTGATCTTTTATTTGACTCGTGTGGTGACCCGTCATGATTTAATACCTCACATAAAACATAAACCGTTGATGACATGTCTTTCATATAATGTCTAACAGGTTTTAAAATACGATCTGAGTTTCCAGTTTTAGCTTGGTTAGTTGATGATCCATCAAAATTCCACATAGGAAAATTCCCATCTAAAAATGCGTTTTTAACTGTATTGTATTCAACAATCTTAACTTTACTTCTGAGGTTAGGTTCTGGTTTATATCCATCTAACCACACATATTCCAATTTAATTTTCATATATTATTTATTTTTTTGTGTTTTTGTCAAATAATACTTTCGTATTTCGTGACCCAAATTCTGATCGTTTGGAAATTTATCAACCATTTTTTTAATAAATTCTAAAATTTTGTTTTTTTCTTTATCACCCATTGTTTTCTTTTAATTCTTCAAATTTTTTAGTTTGTGATATGTGACCAGCAATTCTTCTTTTGAACATTGGAAGTAGGGTTTCGTTTATTGGAAAAATTCCCTTTGAGCTCATATAAAAGATTGGTCCTATTTTTTTGTCAATACCATCGAATGAAGAAAAATTATAAATAATTTTTGAAATAGTCAAATCATTTATAGACTGATCGTAAATTAATTTTACATTTGTCATTTGTTGGGGATTTAATTTAGTTTGTTTTTTGATCACATATTCCCAAACATAATGAGTTTTTTCATGATCAATAAAATAAAAGAACCCTTTAGGATGAATAATGTTTTTTTTGTTTCTTTTAACTTTCATATCCAAAGAATCAAACACTATTGTCCACACTGATTTAGCAATGTTAAAGTACTCCATCATTCTTGGTGCTGAGTACATTAGTATTTTTTTAAATTCTTTGGATTCATCGTCTGACATATCGGGAAGATCTTTAACTTTAAGATCTTTTACCATAATTTCGTCATCAATGTTTGTGAGTTTTTTGTCTGTGTAAACAATCTTATGGTCTCTCATAAGAGCTTGGACATTCATTAAATGTAGTGATAATTCAATAAAACCTGGATATAACTCTAACTTGTCAAGTTTTTCTCCCATCTTTTGGAAATAGGAAAGTAGTTTGTATTCTTTGTATTCTCTATCAATAGGTTTTTCGAACATCCAATCGGTATTCATTAAAAATTCTATTTTTTTTCTTCGTGTCATTAAAAATAAAAATAATGCAAAATATAAAACAAATAAAGGGCTATTGAACCCTCATTACATAATACTCAGTTCCATTTATATTAAAAGTATCATAATCACCATCATAAGAATTTAACATATTACCATATCCGTCAGAACTTACTACCGTTTCAGTTAGTTTATCTAAATCAATAAAATCCATTATAAAGTTTTTATCAAAACCATATATATCAATAAACCCTTGAATGTCGTTTTGGTAATCATCAACTCTACTTGTAATTTCATTTTCAATTGAACTTTCATCATAATCACCTTGTGGGTCATCATTGATTTCTTGAATTATTTCTACCAATCCTTCAATTTTTACTTCAATTTCTTCATATTTTTCATCAGGTAAATTTTCACTTTCTAATCTTTTATTAAGTGAATCTATGTTTGATTGTAGTTGTTGAACTTGTTTCATTTGTTGATTTGATAGTTCTAAAGGTATGTCAAAATTTTCAGGAGAATTTCTAACATCATCATCGTAGAAATCATATAACCAATTATACCATTGTTTATCATTTAAAGCCTCATTGAATGCCCAAGAACTAAACGAATCTATTCCTGCATCATCAATTAATTGTTCAACATATTGTCTTGCCGCACTATCTGCCTCATCTTCAGTATAAACATCATAGGTATTAGGATTAAACCCATTACCACCACCTAACCATTCATATTGTTTTCCGTAACCATAGGTTGCCCTTCCATTAGGATTGATATAATACTTATCTTCAGGAACTTCATTTCCTTCGTCATCTTCAACCATATCCACATCACCATGTTGATTTAAATATTTGTATACAGCTTCAGTTCTTTCAGATTCATCATCTTGGTTTTCAACATTCCATTCATCTTCTCTTCTTTTTTCATCCAAATCTGAAAGTTTTTCATTTAACTCTTTTTGCATTTTAATCTTCCACATAGAAGATCCATAATCACTAACATAAGCATCGACTCTAATTCCATTGAGATTTGAAACATTGGTATGAGAAATGTCTAATCTACCCATTACTCTTACAACACCTGTAAGTGGCCCAATATTTTTATAATTACTAACATTTATTGGTCCAGTAATAACAATTCCCTTACCTCTATACGGCTTTAGGTTTGATATTCTTTCTGCAATTCCACCAACATTTTCCAATATTTCTAAATAATCCTCAGGAGAAATTGAAACAAGGTTTTCATCTTGTTCTACAATATAATTTTTAAAAAACTTCTTTATTGACATACTTTTATAAATATAACAAAAGAAAAATAATTGATTTTTATTTTTTTTGGACTAAAGTTTGTTTGTATACTATTTATAGATAAATAAACCACTTAAAAATACTTATCATGAGTTGCGGATGTAAAAACAAAGCTAATCAACAGGCTCAACAACCTCAAGCACAACCTCAAGCACAACCTCAAG
>Ga0315276_10000136_pt1 | contig 59420 bp, 48 predicted proteins | sample YL17G05_0_MG_FD_204542 | JGI IMG/M metagenome (GOLD analysis project Ga0315276, IMG submission 204542) | Sediment microbial communities from Yellowstone Lake, YNP, Wyoming, USA - YL17G05_0 | ecosystem: Environmental > Aquatic > Freshwater > Lake > Sediment | place: USA: Wyoming | collected...
AGAACCGATATTGCCATTCTGGGTGATGGTGCCGTTGGAGAACAAATAAATGCTACCTGTCACGCTCACCGGCCCCGTAATGGTAAGGGACGCCGGCGCGCTGGCTGAGGCGGTTCCGACGTAGAAAATCCCCGTCACATTTACACCTGCCAGGGTGAAGTTATTAGTGGAAGAAGCTGGGAAGCGAATGTAAACAGCGCTACCGGTAAGTGTGCCCGAATTCCGGGTAAAGTTGCCGCCAAGATTCTTTGCGTCAGGATAGAGGGTGACACTGGCAGAGCTGCCGACGCTGATATCGCCATTCTGGGTGATGCCGCCGTTGGAGAACAAAACAATGTTACCTGTCGCGTTCACAGGGCCGGTAATGGTAAGGGACGCCGGCGCGGTGAGGCCGTCTCCGACGTACAAACGCCCCGTCACGTTTACACTTGCCAGGGTGAAATTATTAGCAGAAGATCTTGAGAAGAAGATATAAACAGTACTACCGGTAAGCGTGCCTGAGGTTTGAGTGAAGGTGCCGCCAGCATTCTTTGCGTCAGGATAAAAGGAGATACTACCGCTGGTAGAACCGATATTGCCATTCTGGGTGATGCTGCCGTTGGAGTACAAATTAATGTTACCTGTCACGCTCAACGGGCCGGTAATGGTAAGGGACGCCGGCGCCTTGGTGGTGGATCCGACGGTCAGCGTACCGGCTGAGGTAATTGCAGTAAGCGTGAACGCACCGGGTGAAGCGGTGGAGTACAGGGTGATATTACCGCTTGTGGTGGTGGTCATGCTCGCGCCTGTATGCATGATGATGGAAGGAGCGGTGATATTGATGTTTTTGCTGACCGCGCTGATGCTTCCGCTATACATCTCCAGTAATCCGGTTATTGATATCGCTCCGCTTGTCGCGGCGAATGCAGTGCCTGAGAGGCTGCAGTTACCGTTTACGGTAATGGTGCCTGAGCCGCCGGAGAACGTGCCGGAACTTAAGATCGCGTTATCGCTCCCCACTTTTATCGTATTGACGCCCTGAGAGATAGTACCTGAGTAGCTTGCCAGGTATAAGCCCTTGACATTTACTGCAGCGTTAATGGTGCAGGCGCCTGTGCGGTTACTGTCAAATATGGCGGTATCTGACGCGCCGGGCACGCTTGCGCCGGGTGTGCCTCCTGATGCGGTAGACCAGTTCGCCGTGCTATTCCAATTTGCCGGGCCTGAGGCGATCCAGTAGCGCTGGTTACCTGAGATGGTCGGGAAGTACCAGTTTAAATTAGCGCTTCCTGAGGAGTTAAAGGCGATTATGCCCAGGCCGCCTGAGGCGTCATTATCGCTGACGCTTAAGTATTGGCAGACGTAGTTTGCGCCGGTAAGAAGAGTGACAGCGGCTTTTGTCGGAGAGGAGCTCGCCTGTATCGTGAGTAACTGCCCGCTTGCGCCGGTCAGGGTAAGCTTGCCTCCCGAGGCGATAGTCTGCGTGGCGCTTGAGGTAAGGGTCAGCGTATCCGCGCTTGTCACCGTCTTGGTGAGATTATAGAAGGTGGTAGAGCCCGATATGGACTGATTTACGCCGTTCAAGTTAACCGTAGATGTGCCGGCGCTAAAGTTGCCCGAATTAGACCAGTTGCCGGCTACATTGATAGTGGAGTTGTTGGCTGATAGAGTTCCTGCCGAAATCGTAAGGTCGCCGCCCAAGGTCACTGTATTGGCCAGGGAAAGGGTGGCAGCTCCCTCCTTCGTCAGGCCGGCAGAGCCTGTTGTGGTCATCACGCCGTTCAAGGTCAAGGTGCCCGCGTCAGCTCCGATGGAGGCGCTGGTTGCTAACGTTATGGCTCCCCCCCAGATATTATCGCCGCTTATATTCCTTAAGGCGCCGGTGTTGGAGATGCCTGTTCCGTTCAGGGTCAATGCTTCGGCCCCTACGGTTATATCTCCCTGGATCTCGAGGGCTGCGCTGCCTGAGACTATGGTACCGGCGTCAGTAGTGCCAAGGGCTGAACCATTCTGGATATTAAGTACGCCATCGCTTACTGTGGTAAGGCCGGTGTAGGTGTTGACTTTACTAAGAATAACTGTGCCTGATGTGCTTTTGGTCAGTGTTACGCCCGGGCCGCCGAGGATAGCGCTGACGGTACCATCTTCAACCGCATAAGAAGAGCCTGTCAGGACCCCTGAGGTGCCTGTGATGGTGCCGCTCGTAAGAGTGACTGCGCCTACGGTGTCCGAGAAGGTGACAATATCCAGAGTCCCGCCGGAGACCGTTACGGCTCCTGAGCTAAGCGCGTCTGTTATCCCGTAGGCCAGGGTGCCTGCGCTTACTGTGGTAAGGCCGGTGTAGGTGTTGACTTTACTAAGAATAACTGTGCCTGATGTGCTTTTGGTCAGCGTTACGCCCGGGCCGCCGAGGATAGCGCTTATGGTGCCGCTTTCAACCGCATAAGAAGTGCCTGTCAGGACCCCTGAGGTGCCTGTGATGGTTCCGCTCGTAAGAGTGACTGCACCGACGGTGTCCGAGTAGCCGGCAATATCCAATGTGCCGGTGCCGGAGACCGTTACGGCTCCTGAGCTAAGCGCGTCTGTTATCCCGTAGGCCAGGGTGCCTGCGCTTACTGTGGTAAGGCCGGTGTAGGTGTTGACTTTACTAAGAATAACTGTGCCTGATGTGCTTTTGGTCAGTGTTACGCCCGGGCCGCCGAGGATAGCGCTTATGGTGCCGCTTTCAACCGCATAAGAAGTGCCTGTCAGGACCCCTGAGGTGCCTGTGATGGTTCCGCTCGTAAGAGTGACTGCGCCTACGGTGTCCGAGAAGGTGACAATATCCAGAGTCCCGCCGGAGACTGTTACAGCGCCGGTAGAAATAACATTGTCTGCGCCGTATTTTAATGTGCCGGCGTTTATTGTAGTGGTTCCGCTATAGTCGTTGGCGCCGCTTAAGATAAGGGTGCCGCTTCCTGCTTTGGTAATTCCGTATGCCCCAGACGCACTGCTAACCACGGCGGATATTGTAAGGCCATCGGCCGTATTCGTGAGGGTAAAGGTACGGGTGGCACTACCCAGATCTAATTTGCCGCTTATGGAGGCGTTCGTGGCGCCGCCGGTTGAGGAAACGTTTCCTCCCAAGGTCAGCGTGCCGGCGCCTGTGGTGACGGTGGCGCCGGTGGTACCGCTATTGACGGTGAGAGCTCCTATGGTATCTGACCAACCGTTCAGATCATAAGTTCCGCCGTCATTGACCGTAACAGCAGAGCTGTCGGAAATAACATTGCTTGCGCCGTATTGCAATGTTCCTGCGCTTACTGTAGTCAGGCCGGTGTACAAGTTCGCTCCCGACAACTTTAGGATGCCTGAACCCGCCTTCGTGAGGGCGCCTGTCGTGTTTGTGCTGGCTCCAGAAATCGTAAGGGTCGTAGCACCTGTCGTGACTTCAATGGAACTGGTAGTTCCGGTGCTCAGAGTAAAATTGCGGTCGGTAGAGGCTGTTGAGCCGGTGTACTGCAGTGTGCCGCCACCCAGCACCAGGTTGGCCGCAATATTGGTGGAAGCACCGATGTTGCTAACAGAACCGCCATTGGCCAGCGATGAAACGCTAAGGGTTCCGGCGTTAACAGTCGTAGCGCCGGTATAGGCGTTGGCACCGCTTAATATGAGGGTGCTGTTTCCTGCCTTGGTCAGGCCGAATCCGCCACCAGAGATGATCCCTCCTACAGTGAGGTTGCCGCCATTTACAGTTACCTGACGGGAAGCACTCATACTTACCGCGCCGGTGTTGAGATTAAGATCCTTGGTGCCGGTGAAGGCAAAGTCTCCGCCCCAAGTCATGGGATATACGAGGGTGGTGATAGCGCCGGCAGAGGTGTTATCAATAGTGCCGCCATTTATGATGAATGTGCCGGCAATGGTGCCCAGGGCCTGAGAATTATTGATGTTCAGCGTGCCTGCGCTTAAGGTCACGCCGTTGGTGAAGGTGTTGGTACCGGATAAGGTGAGGGTGCCGCCGCTTCCTGCCTTGGTCAGGCGGAATGCGCCAGGACCAATGACACCGCCTACAGTGAGGTTGCCGCCGTTTACAGTTACCTGACGGTTAGCGGTCAAATTTACCGCACCTGCCCCGAGATTCAGGTCCTTGGTGCCGGTGAAGGCAAAGTCTCCAGCCCAGTTCAAGGGATAGTTAAGGGTGGTGATGGCGCTGCCGGAGGTGTTATCGATAGTAGCACCGGCATTGATCCTGAATGTGCCGGCAGTAGTGCCCAGGGCCTGCGAATTATTAATGTTTAGCGTCCCTCCGCTTAAGGTCACGCCGCCGTTGAAGGTATTGGTACCTGATAAGGTAAGGGTGCCGCTCCCGTCCTTGGTCAGAGTATTACTGCCACTAATGACACCTCCTACAGTGAGGTTTCCGTTGTCTACAGTTACAGTGCGGTTGCCGTTCAAATTTACCGCGCCGGTACCGAGATTAAGATCATAGGTGCCAGTAAAGGTAAAGCTGCTACCCCACGTCATGGGATAGCTAAGGGTGGTGATAGCGCTGCCAGAGGTGTTATTTATCGTGCCGCCACTAATATCGAATGTGCCGGCAATAGTGCCCAGGGCCTGAGAATTATTGATGTTCAGCGTGCCTGTGTTTAAGGTTACGCCTCCGGTAAAGGTGTTGGCGCCCGATAAGAGGAGAGTGCCCGTGCCTGACTTGCTGATTCCAAATGCGCCGGATGAGCTGCTGATCACCGCAGAAATTACCATGTCATCAACAGCCGAGCCGTTGGCAACAGTGAAGGTGCGGGTAGCTGCGCCAAGGTCTAATTTGCCGCTAATGGTGGAGCTACTAGCGCTGATACTGCTGGTGACATTTCCGCCTAAGGTCAGGGTGCCTGCGCCGGTAGCAATACTGCCGCCGGTCATCGCGAGGGTTGATGTTGAGGTAAGATTACCGCCTCCGGTAGTAATGCTGCCATCGGTCACAGTAAGGGCTCCGACGCTATCGGAATAACCGGCAAGGTCTAATATTGCACCGGCGGCAGAGACGGTTACGGCACCGGTGGAAATAACATTGTTTGCGCCGTATTTTAATGTGCCGGCGCTTATAGTGGTAGTACCTGTATAGCCGTTCGCCCCTGATAAGATCAATGTGCCTGAGCCGGTCTTGGTAAGAGCGCCTGTGGTAACGGTGCTGGCGCCGCTGATCGTCAGACTCGTAGCACCTGTCGTGACTTCAATGGAACTGGTAGTTCCGGCGGTCAGAGTAAAATTGCGGTCGATAGAGACTGTTGAACCGGTGTACTGCAATGTGCCACCACCCAATACGAGGTTGGTAGCGGCGTTGCTGGATTGGCCGATACTGCTTGTCGCACCGCCATCGGCCAGCGATGAAACGCTAAGGGTGCCGGCGTTAATAGTCGTGACGCCGGTGTAGCTACTACTATTGCCTGAAAGCGTAATGGTCCCGGTACCCGTCTTAGTGAGCGCCACTGCTGTAGCACTGCCATTTTGTATGATTCCCGAGAAGGTGGTGCCTGTACCGCTATTCGAGCCTATTGTCAGGGTGGGGGAACCGGCCGCGCTGCTTGTAATCGTGCCGGCGCCCGCAAGCGCGTCTATGGTCTCGCTGTAGCCATTTAAATCCAGTGTGCCCGTAACCGTCACGTCGCTGTCGTTAGCAATTACTCCTGCCGCTCCAAGTTTAAGCGTGCCTGCAGTTATGGTGGTCGCGCCTGTATAACCGTTTGCCCCTGATAAGATCAGGGTGCCTGAGCCGGTCTTGGTCAGGGCGCCGGTGGTAACGGTGCTGGCGCCGCTGATCGTCAGGCTCGTAGCACCTGTAGTGACTTCAATAGAGCTGGTAGTTCCGGCAGTCAGAGTAAAATTGCGGTCAGTAGAGGCTGTTGCGCCGGTGTACTGCAGCGTGCCACCGCCCAATACGAGGTTGGTAGCGGCATTACTGGATTGGCCGATACTGCTTGTCGCGCCGCCATTGGCCAATTTTACAACGCTTAAAATACCGGCATTGATCGTTGTGATGCCCGCTCCGCCGACCGTGCCATAAGTGTTGTCCGTATTGGATAATGCTAATATCCCCGCACCTGCCTTGGTGATACCAAGGCCTGCGCCGCTTATAAGCGCGGAGATTTCCATGTCATTGGCTGCAGCGCCATCGGCAATGGTGAATGTCCTGGTGGCTCCGAGGGCGAGATTTCCGGTTATGGTGGCGGTCGTAGCGCTGGCATTGGTGGTGACACTGCCGCCTAATGTCAGGGTGCCTGTGCCGGTAGCAATGCTGCCGCCGGTCATGGTAAGGGTTGATGTTGAGGCAAGGCTACCGCCTCCGGTAGTAATACTGCCGTCTACAGTAAGGGCTCCGACGCTATCGGAAAAGGTATTAAGGTCCCATGTGGCACTGCTACTTACGGTTACGGCACCGGTAGCAATAACATTGCTTGCGCCGTATTTTAATGTGCCGGCGCTTACTGTGGTAAGGCCGGTGTACAGGTTGGCTCCCGATAAGATCAGGGTGCCTGAGCCGGTCTTGGTCAGGGCGCCGGTGGTAGCGATGCTGGCGCCGCTGATCGTCAGGCTCTCAGTGCCTGCCGTGACTTCAATGGAACTGGTAATTGCGGCATTCAGAGTAAAATTGCGGTCAGTAGAGGTCGTTAAGCCTGTGTACTTCAGTGTGCCGCCACCCAGCACCAGGTTGGTCGCCGCATTGGTGGAAGCACCGATGTTGCTATTAGAACCGCCATTGGCCAGCGATGAAACGCTAAGGGTGCCGGCGTTAATAGTCGTGACGCCGGTGTAACTACTATTGCCTGAAAGGGTGAGAATTCCGCTGCCTGTTTTGGTAAACGCGACCGTACTGCTGCCGTTTTCGATTATTCCTGAAAAAGCAGTCGAGGTGGTGTCGCCAACGGTCAAAGTAATCCCACCGGCCACGGTGCTTGTAACGGTGCCTGAGCCAGAGAGCGAACCTACGGTTTGCGAGAGGCCTGCCATATTAAAGGTACCGGAGGTGATGTTAAGGGCTCCTGATATGGTTATCTCCAGGCCATTGCAGCTAAACACGCTGCTCGACGTGACATCTCCGATGGTCAAAGTCGTTGTTGTCATCGTCGTAGCGGATGTTACGCCCGCGGCATTATTAATCTTTAAGATACCTAATGAGCTGGCACCGCCGTACAGGTATACAGTTTGTGCGGCAGAACCGTTCAGATTTATCACGCTTGTCGCGGGAGGAGCCGTGAAACCTCCGCCAACGCCCGCACCTCCGTTATTGACGTTTCCGCCGATATTGATAGTGCCGGCTCCGGTAATATCGATATGATTTCTCAAAAAGGCCGCTGCCATTGTAATTGAACCAGTAACAGTAACAATTCCGGCATTGCCGATCGCCAAAACGCAATCTTGTGTATTACCGCCTGTGGTGGGCATAGAGATAGAGGCGCAAATAAGAGTGCCTTCAACGCTGATGGTTCGATTGAAGCCGGCTCCGGGTGAAACATACGTTATCGCGCCTGTCATATCCAGCTTATAACCGGAATTTATCGTTAAGGCGTGGCTTGCGGTCATTGCTCCGGCGGTCCAGGTCAGCGTAGCACACGCTGCGTCGGCAGTTACCGTGATATCCGCATTAATTGCTATGGTGACGTTGTCACCCGCTACAGGCACAACTGCGCCAACCCACGAAGCGGTGGCATTCCAGTCGCCGCCCGCGGCAGTGCTTGTGATATTGGCATCCGTGAACGCCGTTTGCGCCGTGAGCCCGGAAGACTGCCCTGCTCCGGTAACAGTGAATGTCACTCCGCGATCATGTTCCTGCGGCGTGAAATCAGAGTTGGAGAAATTGCCGTTTGCGTCTGCAACAGAAACAAGCGTAAGGTCCTGAAGGGCGTCCTGGCTTGGATGCAGAGTAAGCGAAATTGTCTCGCCGGCCTGCCAGCCGGAACCCGTGATGGTCACTATTTCGCCGGGTTTGTAGTCCAATAGGTCAGTTGCCAGGCTCGCAGCGTAGCCGCTGGTTGCTAGAGGGTCGAGCAGGAATGTGCCTCGCCCACCATTTGGCGCAGTAACATCAACAGATCCGTTGAACCACAGGTATTGAGCGCTCGTTACCTCAACAAATCCGCCGTTGCCTCCCTGGGGACCGCCGCGGGCGCTGATATGCCCATGGTAAAAAGTGGATTCATCGGACCAGACTATTACGGTGCCGCCGTCCCCCGTGCCGGTCGCGTCGGCATATATATAGGTATCCCGGCTCACATATACAGTGGCGGCGTTAGGCACTGTGCCCTTGCCCTGGAAATCGCCGCCTATAAGCACTGTGCCGCCGCCGGATGGCCCTGAAACATCTATTTTAGCGCCTATCAACAGGACATTCTTACCCAGGATCTCTACCCGGCCGCCAATGCCGCTGGCTTCATTTAAGGCAATTATATTTCCTGAGAGTTCAATTCGAGGGGCATAAAGGGAGATATTTGCCGCAGAAATAGCAACACCTTGAGCAAGAGAGATAGCCCCGTCTTTTGCTTCAAGGGTCAAGCTTGTATCTTTATTATAAATGATTCCGCCAAAGCCGTCCGGAGGGCCTGTTATCATGACGCTCGTTCCGATGCCTATTGACTGCCTTATATCGATATCTCCGTTAAGACGTTTCAGGTAAATGTTCGGGGCGTTGATGTTGACCGGTGTTATGGACGTCCCGAACTTGTTTGCTGTTAGATTTACGTTATTGCCCTGGATGATAGCCGAGTCCCGGGTATCAACAGAGCCGCCAGAGACTATGTTGACTGTCGGCGCCTCAATGTTAGAATCTACCTTTACAAGGTCCTCTGCGACTATGTTTATGATCTCCTCTGCCCTGACCTGGGCGGCTGCTTCTATGGTAACTTTTGTCGGCACATCCTTAACATTCTTTATAGATTCATTATTGGCGATAATATTATCTATATCCCGACCTACCACTATACTCGTGGCCTCCACCCTGCCCCCTATGGATACCTCTCCGTCAGCCAATATCGTGATCTTGCCGTCCTTCTGCTCGAGTCTCGTTCCTATGGCGATTCCTTCAAGATTGATGACTTTCCTGAAGATATCCGGCAGGCTGTCTGCCGTAAGGATAATAGTGCCGCCCTGGGCATTTAGGACGCCTGAGTTCTTTATCTGGTCGAGGACGGAATTGCCCTGGTAGTCGTACACCGTGGCTGCCGCAGCTTCTGTGATATCTATCGATATGAGGCTGTTTCCGCTAAGGCTCAAGCGTACGCCGTTACCGCCGGCCATCGCTATGGTGCCGCCTTTAGCGGTTATAAGGCCTCTATTTTCAACTGCGCCTGCTATGAGGACCCCGAATCCTCCATTTGTTATGTTTATCGTGCCTTCATTGAGCAATAGGCGGTCCATCGTCTCTTTTGACACTCTCTCAAAGACGTAGTTACCCTGCAGGAAGTTCTGGTTGGTGATGTCCCTGGTTGAGAGGATGAGGTTATGCGCTGTTATGTTGGCACTTGGCGCAATGTAGATGCCTGATTCGTTTACCAAAATAATAAAACCGTTTGACGTAAGTGTGCCGTAAATATTTGTCGGAAGACTTGAATTTACGCGGTTTAAGATTCTGGAACTTTGGTCTGGCAGGTTTACTATGACTTTTTCATTTTGAGCGATATCGAAAGATTTGTAATTTACAATTGCGTTATTTGATGCATTGATGGTGAGTGTGGATTCATCGCTTACCGTGAAATCCGCGGATCCCGCAACGACTTCATAGTCTCTCGGCAGCGCGGCGGCATGATCAACGAATGACAGGCTTAAAGAGAGGGAGAGCAGCAGCCCTAAAAAGAACGCACTCTTCCATCCTTTTTTATCGAGCATTTTCCTGAAACTTTCTTTTGATTTCATATCGCTAGGGCCCTTCTCGATATCACAATGAGAATATCATATATAATAAACAAAGTCAACCCAGGCATCTCGAAAACTTGAAAAATAAAAACCCTAATCTTCGCCTAGAGATTAGGGCACACATGCGATAAGCGCATGCAGGCTTTACGTTAGCTCTAAACGGCAGCTGGCTATCCTGACGTTCCCGTCGAGGACCCTGCTTCGCATCAGCGATGCGAAGTGACCGCGCATTTCAAGAGAAATGCGCAGGCCTAGCTTTGCGTCCCACCCTTTCGGATGGTTTGCGATTACTGATATTTTTCTACTTTCTTTTTACTTCTTTCTCCTTTATGTCATAAAGATACACTACGAATGTAAAAAAGGCAATAGCCAAGCAGCTACCTTTTTCATTTTTACACTTTTGGCCGCTTTGGCTTGCAGAGCTCGCCTCCTACGTCAGCTCGTCCTGCGCACCGACTTGAAATAAAAAACCCCTCGAAAAACTGAGGGGTTTAATTTAAAACCGTTGAGCCTCCCGAGACTCGAACCAGATATTTTATCTAATCTGGGAATACTACATTATATGATACGCTGCGCCCCTTACTTTTATTCTGACTTAAAATGCCTTTCGTTATAAGGCCTGAAATATCCCTATAAGCGGTGGCTCTGCTTGCTCCGGTCATAGCCGTATATTTACGCGTAGTCAATCCGCCTATAAAACCACCTGGGCCTGCTTCCATCAGGCGATTGATAACTTTTCGCTGATTTTTATTCAAAACAGTCTGTGTGTGTCGTTGCCAAAATTCAGCTATTTTTAAGACTTTCGATATAGTAGCTTCTGAATCCTCTAGCGCTCTCAAAAAACAGGATAAAAACCATATTAGCCACTCTGTTATATCGACCCTTCCCTTTGAGCTTCTCTCTAAAACGTCATAATACGCGTCCCTTTCTTTCATTATCCTTGCAGAAAGCGAATAATACCTCTGAGATAAGTTCTCATCTTGCGCTAAAGCCATTTCTGATAATGCTCTGGCAATTCTGCCATTACCATCCTCAAAAGGATGAATAGCGACAAAATAAAAATGGACTATTCCTGCTCTTATCAAACCATCCGTATTCTTTGCTCCCCTCTCCCACCAGTCTATAAATGTTTTCATCTCAGGCGCGACTCTGTCTGAAGGGGGAGCCTCGAAATGTACCTTCTCCCTTCCTGTTGGCCCTGACACGATCTGCATCGGCTCTTCCCCGCGCCATGCGCCGACCCTGATCTTTCTTAGGCCAGAATATCCTGTCGGAAATAACGCCGCCTGCCACGACCATAAACGCTTGATAGTCAGCGGTTTTTTATATTTACCGGTGGCATCCAATATTACATCTATCAATCCTTCTGCGTTCCTGTCCTGTGCTTTCATCCCGGCAGTAGGCAAACCCAGCCTTCTTGCTACCGAAGATCGGACAGTTTCCGGATCTAACTTCTGGCCCTCGATAGCAGCGGTCTTAATGGTCTCTTCAACCAATATCTCAAATCGCGATTCTTTGCTGAGCTCTAACCCTAAGGCGCCTATCTTACTCAGTAGCTTCCCTTGAGCGAGTCTAGCTTTGCTTAAGATATTTATGAGCTTATCATTTTGCCAAATAAAATTTGGCCAGTTCTTTTGTTCCCAAATATAAGGCATTTAACACCTCCTAATTGCTTCATATTATGAAGCAATTATACCACCTATTCGCTTCATTGTAAAGGGCTGCACAATAAATATACGGGCCATCCCGGAAAGGGACGCGCCTGGAATACAATAGAAAAGCCCTCGCTAGTGAATTCTAACGAGGGCTTCGACGTTATCTGCCTATCTGTTTCTTGATAAAAAAAGTGGTGAGCGATGAGACCCAGCGTCAAGGATGCTGATCTCTTATCCCGCCCTATTATAGGTAAGTGCCGGTCCTTTTCTGGCGCATACTGATAGTCAACCCTTGTATCGCTACCGGACATCCAGTCATGATTTAAGGACGTAGTTACTTAAAACCATGTCCATTTTGTCCATTATATCTAGGTTATTAAACAGAAAACGCCTTATGCGTAAATGAGATAGGGTTGTTTCGGGATGGAGATTAGAACATTGCTGGATACTTTTTGCGGAATACCGTGTGTTATGAAAGGTCTTGTCTAATCGTTATTTTAGAGTATACTAATACTCGAGTCTTCTAATAGCGAAAGTCGGCGTCGTGCCGCGCGCGGGAAACCGCCTAGCTATAGAAGACTCATTTTTTAGCTCTACTATTTTTGTTCCAGTATCGTCAGAAGCTCTTTTTCTTTCATCGCCTTCAAAGATTGCACGACTTTTTTCCGCCAGGCAGGCAACATCGACTCAAATGTTATCTTTAATACCGTTATTTCCCCTTTGTCTAATACTGCTTTTAAAATTCGCAGTGCGCCCTCGATATCCTTAGCAGCCTTATCCTCATTTTTTCTCAAAGTAGCTATGATTAGCTTGTGAAATGCAAAAAGCACCGGATGTGGTAGCGAAATCTTGATGCCGTCGATTTCTGTGTGGATGACTTTCTGGGTCAAGAGGCCGAGATATCTGAGAGGCTGCGCATTGACACCAAGTTCTTTTAGTGGGAACGGTTTATTCGACCCCCGGCCTTTCTCGGGAACAAGGAATTCGATCGCAAGCTCTGGGTGTTCCAGCTTGATGTACCCTTCCCTTCCCTGAAACCCAACCACAAACCCGAGATCTTTCAATAAAGCAACTATATCAACTTTCGCCTTGATTCTATGATGCCCCGGGACCATGAAATCCACATCTCTTGTTCTGATGGTAGTCGTATATGCTATATTCTTGAAGTAGTCTCGATAGAGCGGTATGCACCAGCTCCCCACAAGAACGAGATCTTTCAGCACCCCTGTCCTATTCAGCCGGTGCAGGACTTCAACGAATAGCTCATACTGCTTCTTTTCCACGCAAGGCCCTCTTTAAAAATTTAACCTGCTCTTTTGACTTTGACAGCAATTGTTTATATTTGTTCAGCATCTCCCTCTGTTGCAAGTACGCCTTTTTTATGTCCTCCGAAATAGGCCCTTTATATATAAATACTATTTTTTTTCCCTGCCTTTTAGCCAAATAATAATAATAACGATTGGCTATTTTTTTTCTAATAAGGCATCCCTTAATTTTGGCTAATTCTTCTTTATATCTTTTTACTAAATCGAGCGAATTTTCGAGCTCTTCTTTTAATACTCCTTTAATAGCACCCATTATATTTCCTCCTTTACCAAACATTTCTTAATAATTATTATACATTGTTTGGTAAAAACATCAATGCTTATTTACCAAACAAATGTTTACCTTTTAAAGATTTTGTTTGGCATGGCCAATTTCTGACCTTACAATAAATTATCATGTTTACCTAAATTACATTTTGTACATGCAGCAACAAAGTTAGAGATGCTATCTTCACCGCCTTTTCTCTTGGGGTGAATATGATCTACTACTAACACAGCATTATGATCTTTAACATTTCTCCCGCAATATTGACATGTAAAGTTATCCCTTTTTAATATTTCGAATCTTTTTCGTAGGCTGGAGCCGCGTGATATCCGTCTAGCGGCGCCTAGTGCGTACAGATTATTATCTATGTCATAAAGTTTTTTCAGCAATTCTTGGCGTTTCCTTATTTTCTCTATTAATCTTGATGGTTTTCGCTTGCCAATATAGTCCGTAAAAACCTTGTCGCCTCTTCTATAACATAAGTAATAATAATGCCATGCTTTTATCTTTTTTCTCTTCACTACACCCTTTGGCAAGGACTTAATTCTAGCTTCAATGCGTCGTTTGATTCTCTGGAAATATTTGATTTGTTTTACATAAAAATCTTTGATATTAATCATTCTTGTCCTTTCTAATAGGTAGTTATTATAAGTTTATCTTAACATATTCTAATTATTCTACAATATCTAATAAATGGCTCAATATGGGCTACACACGGCTCTTCCAGGTGGCAAATCTCCTTCTCCTGGCACCATCTATCCAGGAAGAGATTATCTTCGCTAATAACGTAATAATTGAAGCAATTCCGGAGTACAAAACGCGCGAGATCGTAAACGAACCGCAATTGGGCTTACAGCGAAAGCTGTGGTCTGCCCTCCTATCTGATACCTCTCTCAAACAAACGAGAGAGGTATAGCCCAATATTGTCCAAGATACCCAAATCCTAGTTAATGCCAATTAGCCGTACTACGCAGATCTTCGCTATTTCAGCATTACTACCGCAATTTCATTAACTAGCAAATTCATTAACTAGAGAGTTTGATAGGTTTTTGGAGATAAAAAATGAGGTTTAGCGGCAGGAATTGACGAATTTTTTTAACAATATGATCCTGGAGAAATGCGGCCTTATAATTACGTCGTAACTCTTTGACACACGTCGAGATAAAAATAGCCATAGTCAACTGCTTGACTATGGCTATTTACTGGAAAGCGCGATATTCTCGCGCTTTATATATGGTGAGCCTCCCGAGACTCGAACTCGGCACACCCACATTAAAAGTGTGGTGCTCTACCAGATGAGCTAGAGGCCCGTGCGAAAAATTGCGACTATCCTTGTATTTCCTTCTCCTTCGCCGCGAGGAGAGTGTCGATCTCTTTGATATATTTGTCGGTGAGCTTCTGGATATCTTCCTGGGCTTTGAACCTTTCGTCCTCGGTAGCGGCCTTGTCCTTCTCCATCTTGCGCACGCCTTCTATCGCGGCGTGGCGGCCCGTCCTGATGGAGACATGGCCGTCTTCGGCGATCTTCTTCAGTATCTTGTCGAGCTCTGCCCTGCGTTCCTGCGTTAGGGACGGTATCGAAAGGCGTATCACCTTGCCGTCGTTGGTAGGCATTATCCCGATCTCTGACTTGAGTATAGCCTTTTCGATCTCCGCCAGCACGTTCTTGTCCCACGGCTGTATGACGATGAGCCTCGCGTCGGGGGTCGTCACTGCCGCCAGCTGCTTCAGCGGCGTCGGCGCGCCGTAATAGTCTACCCTGATACCGTCGACGAGGGCGGTAGACGCGCGGCCGGTCCTGATAGTGGAGAATTCGCGATGGGTAGACTCCACTGTCTTCTTCATCTTCGTTTCGGTATCATGTAAAAGCTCTTTAATGTTCATCCCGCACCTTCTTTTATTATATTTCTATATGTTCGAATATTTAGTTATCAATTATGCTTTATTAAGGCCCGCCCTAAGAAGGTGCGGGATCACCTCTTTACTGTAGTCCCTATCTTTTCACCCATTATGACCCTTTTTATATTCCCTTCTTTGAAAAGGTCGAATACGATGATCGGCAGGTTATTGTCCATGCACAGGCTGGTCGCCGTGGCGTCCATCACCTTTAGGCCCTTCTTCAGGACGTCGATGTATCTCATGGTATCGAACCTGCGGGCGCGTTTGTTCTTTACCGGATCGGACGAGTAGATGCCGTCGACCTTCGTGGCCTTCAGGATGACCTCAGCGCCTATCTCGATGGCGCGAAGCGCTGCGGTCGTATCGGTGGTAAAGTACGGGTTGCCGGTGCCGCCGACGAATATGACGCAGCGGCCTTTCTCGAGGTGGCGTATGGCGCGGCGCCGTATGTAGGGCTCAGCCAGCTGCTGCATCTGGATTGCCGTCTGGACCCTCGTGAATACGCCGTTCTTCTCGAGCGCGTCCTGGAGGGCGAGGCCGTTGATGACGGTGGCGAGCATACCCATATAATCGGCGCTCGCCCTGTCTATGCCCTTGGCGGAACCGGTGACGCCCCTGAAGATGTTGCCTCCGCCTATCACTACGGCCACTTCGACGCCGAGCGCTCGCACCTCTTTTATCTGGCGGGCGATGGAGTCCGTGACGTTGTAATCGATGCCGTAGCCGAGGCGGCCCTGCAATGCCTCGCCGCTTATCTTAAGGACTACTCTTTTAAATACCGGTTTGCGCATCTTTAGCTTTACGTTATAAGCTTATTTCTCTTCCCCTACCTGATACCTGACGAACCTGCGGACCAGGATATTCTCTCCGATCTTGGCGACCATCGAGGTCAGGATATCCTTCACCTTCATGCCCGGTTCTTTGATAAAAGGCTGCTCGAGAAGGCAGGCGTCCTCATAAAACTTCGTCAGCTTCCCCTCGATGATCTTATCGACAGCTGCCGCCGGCTTACCCACGAGCTGCGCCTTGATTATCTCCGTCTCTTTCTTTATCGCATCTTCCGGGATATCTTCTTTGCGCACATAGAGCGGGCTCGATGCCGCTACCTGCATCGCCACATCCTTGACGAAGGCCTTGAAATCGTCGTTGCGCGCGACGAAATCGGACTCGCAGTTGACCTCGACGAGCACCCCTATCTTGCCGCCGTGTATATAGCTCTCGATCCTGCCCTCTTTGGCGGACCTGCCGACCTTCTTGGAGGCAAGCGCCACGCCCTGCTTGCGCAGGATATCCACCGCTTTATCGATGTCGCCGTTCGACTCCTTGAGCGCCTTCTGGCATGCAACGATGCCGGCGCTCGTCTTCTCTCTCAGCTTCTTGATCGCATCTGTCATTTTTTGGCATCCTTAATTATTTGTGCGGTTATTTTACTTTTTTGCGCTTCTTGATAGGGACGTCTTTCGGGAGGGCCTCGTCCTCTTTTAGCTTCAGGTCGCCTTCCACGAGATCCTCTATCTTCTCGTCCAGCACCTTCACCTCTTCTTCGCCTTCTTCTTCTGCCGCGGCAGCGGCTGCTTCCTCTTTTGCCTTTATCTCTCCGGCGGCAAAGGCGTCCCTGCCGTCCTGGATCGTGTCGGCGATGAGGCTCGTGACCAGCTTTATCGACCTTATGGCGTCGTCATTTCCCGGTATGACATAGTCTATCAGGTCCGGGTCCGAGTTAGTATCCACAAGCGCCACTACCGGTATGCCGAGCCGCCTGGCCTCTTTGACGGCGATCTCTTCTTTCTTTGCGTCTATGACGAAGATGCCTTTTGGGAGCTTGTCCATGCCGCGGATGCCCTCGAGGTTCTTGTTCAGCTTAACCATCTCCCTGTTGAGCTTGGCCGCTTCTTTTTTGGACAGCTTGGCCATCGTGCCGTCTTCCTTCATCCTCTCCAGGTCGAGGAGCCTCTTTATGCTCTTCTTTATAGTCTGGTAGTTGGTGAGCATGCCGCCGAGCCATCGCTGGTTCACGAAGAACATGCCGCACCTGGAGGCCTCTTCTTTTATTATCTCCTGGGCCTGTTTCTTGGTGCCCACGAATATTATAGATCCGCCGGTGCTGGTGACTTTTTTAAGGAAATCGCACGCCTTCGCGAAGGCTTCGCAGGTCTTCGAGAGGTCTATGATGTAGATCCCGTTCTTGGCGCCGAATATGTACTTCTTCATCTTGGGGTTCCAGCGTTTCGTCTCGTGGCCGAAATGGACCCCTGCTTCCAATAGATTCTTCATCAATGTGGATTCAACCATAAATTTGTTACACTTCCTCCTTTTTTTAGGACAACATGAAATCGAACAACGCGTGTCGTAGTTCGTGGATCGTGCTTCGTGTTTCGCCAGCTCGCAGATCGTTCGTCCCGCAAGGAGAACAATATACGGCTGTTTTAAGCTAAAATATTATAGTTATTAAAGGCATCTTTTGCAACTGTTTATTTCAGGAGGCCTTCCCTGAACTGCAGCTCATAAAGCCGCTTGTAAAGGCCTTCTTTCTTCAATAATTGGTCGTGTGGGCCTGTTTCTATGATCCGGCCGGCTTCCAGCACATAGATATAATTGGCGTGTTTTATCGTGCTGAGCCTGTGGGCCACCACAAAGACCGTCCTCCCGGCCATCATCCGGTCGATCGCCTCCTGGACCAGCATCTCTGACTCCGTATCGAGCTGCGATGTCGCCTCATCCAGGATGAGGATGGGAGGGTCCTTGAATACGGCCCTGGCTATGGCCAGCCGCTGCTTCTCGCCGCCGGATAACCTGAAACCGCGCTCCCCTATTATCGTATCATACCCCTCGGGCATCTTCATGATGAAGTCGTGGGCGTTGGCTATCCTGGCCGCTTTCATCACATCCTCGATCCTGCCCTGGCCGGAGCCGTAGGCTATATTGGCGGCCACCGTATCATTGAAGAGGATCGTCTCCTGGGTGACTATACCTATCTGTGACATGAGTGACATTACGGTGCAGTCCCTTATGTCGACGCCGTCTATCAGGATCTGCCCTTCTGTAACATCATAAAACCGCGGGATGAGGTTGAGGATAGTAGTCTTGCCGGCGCCGCTCGGCCCCACAAAAGCCACGATATCGCCGACGCGGACGTCTATGGTCAGGCCCTTCAGCACCTCCCTATCGCCGTAAGTGAAATGAACGTTCTTGAATTTGACGCTCTGCCTGATCTTAGGCAGCTCTATCGCGTTATCCTTCTCTGTAATCTTCGGTTTCGTGTCGAGGACCTCGAATATCCTGTCTGCAGCCGCCATGGCCTGCTGGTTGATGCTGTAGACGTTCGTGAGCCGCTTTATCGGCCTCATAAGTGATAGCATCGCAGCCAGGAACGTGATGAAGGCGCCGGCAGAGAGCTCGCCCGAGACGATCCGCTGCCCCGCTATCCACAGGATCATGGCTATGCAGAAGATGCCGACGAGCTCCGTTATGGGGCTGACCACCGCCATCCGCTTGACGGATTTCATGGCGAGCTTATAGAAGAACTGGTTTTGATTTTCGAACTTTTTCGCCTCGTATGCCTCCATGGAAAAAGCTTTGACCACGCGCACGCCCGATATCGTCTCATGCAGCGTAGTCGTGATGTCGCCTGACTTCTCCTGGGCCTGCTTCGATATGACCTTGAGCCGTTTGCCTATCATGATGACGGGGTATATGACGAGCCCGAAGAGGGATAGGCTCACCATTATGAACGCCAGCGGTATCGAAAAATAGACCTTTATCGTCAGCAGTATCGCGAGGTAGACGATGAGCTGGAGCGGCTGGTAGATGAGGTCGGTCACTCCCGTAGATAGGGCGTCCCTGATGACCGCCGCGTCGTACGTGATGCGCGACATCAGCTTCCCCGTCGGGTTTTGTGAATAGAAGTCCATGGAAAGCGTGAGAAACTTCTTGTATATGATATTTTTGACATCTCTTATCACGCGCTGGGCGACGTCGTTCATGAGGTAGGTCTGGCAGAATTCGAAGAAACTCTTCAGGAGCCACAGCACCATCACTATCACGATCATGCTGTTCAATAACTGCATGGCCGACATGGAGTTGGCCTTGTCGACCAGGTGCTGTACGAGCGGCGGCAGCGATATGCCGGCGGGCACGGCCATCTTCTTCCCCGCTATGATATTATCTACCAGCGGTATGATCATGCCGAGAGAGACGCCGCCAAGAGCGGAAGTGGCGACCATGCACACCCCAGCCATGGCAAGCACCCAGGCGTGCGGCAATACGAATCTTAACAATCTGATGTATTGTTTCATATATATGCCAATATTTTAAGGTATGGTATCACAGGAATCCCGGATTGTCGAGGGAAATAAGGTCTGGGCGTTTCTCTGCAAAAATAGGGACTGTCCCCAGCGTGTCTATAGCGCATAGGCGGGGACTGTCCCTATTTTTGGTATTTTTTGACATAGAGGAACTCCCTTGATAATAGGACTCGAAAATGCTATAATCCGCTTTATATGGAAAAAATAAGGGTAGGCGTAATAGGTGTCGGCCATCTCGGCACCATCCATGCCAAGGTCTATTCCAGGCTGGACAACGTCAAGCTTGTCGGCGTGTGCGACTGCAACCTGGAGCGCTCTCTTGAGATCGGAAAGAGGTTCCGCACGGCCAGCTACTCGGATTACGAGGACCTCTTCGACAAAGTGGACGCCGCCAGTATCGTCGTCCCTACCAGCCTTCATTACAATGTCGCCAAGGAGTTCCTGGAGCGCGGCATACACGTCCTGATAGAAAAACCGATCACGAAGACCCTATCGGAAGCCGATGAGCTGATAGAGCTCGCAAAGGAGAAGAATTTGATCCTGCAGGTCGGCCATATCGAGCGTTTCAACTCCGCCGTGCTCGCCATAGAACCCCATCTGAAGACTCCCAAGTTCGTAGAGTGCCAGCGGCTGGGGCCCTTCCACAAGAGGGTCCAGGACGTGGGCGTCGTCCTTGACCTCATGATACACGACATAGACATAGTCTTAGGCCTGATAAAGAAAGAGGTCGTCAGCATAGAGGCGGTGGGATTGAGCACCATATCGGATTACGAGGACGTTGCCAACGTCAGGCTCACCTTCGAGGACGGCGTCATCGCCGACATAACGGCTAGCCGTGTCACGAAGGACGTCGTAAGGAAGATGCGGATATTCCAGGAGGACTCATACCTATCGCTCGACTATGTCGCCCAGGACGTGACGCTATTTCGCAAGACCGGCGACAAGATCCTCACCGATAAGATACGCATCAGGAAGAAAAATCCCCTCAAAAAAGAGCTCAAGTCTTTCATAGAATGCGTGCGGACCGGAAAGCGCCCCATCGTCTCCGGCGTCGAAGGAAGGCGGGCGTTGGCGGTCGCGCTTGAGATAGTAAAGAAGATAACCCCATCCAAACATTGATGCCTAAAAGAATCCTCATCGTAGCGGGAGAGCCCTCGGGCGACCTCCATGCCTCAAACCTCGTCAGAGACCTGAGATCCTTAAGGGATGATCTGGAATTCTTCGGTATCGGCGGCGAGCTCTCCCGGAAAGCCGGCGTCGATATCGTCTTCGACATAACGGGGCTTGCGCTCGTCGGAGTAGTGGAGGTGATAAAGCACCTCTCCGTAGTAAAAGAGGCCCATGATGCAGTGATCGCGCGGATAGACAGCGCACGGCCCGACCTCGCCATCCTCGTGGATTACCCCGGATTCAACCTGAAGCTCGCAGGCGACCTCGCTAAAAGGTCCATTCCCGTCGCTTACTATATAAGCCCACAGTTATGGGCGTGGGGCCGGCAAAGGATACATATAATAAAGAGGTGCGTGAAGAAGGTCGTCGTCTTCTTTAAATTTGAAGAGGATCTTTATAAGTCAAACGGCATCGATGCCGAATTCGTGGGCCACCCGCTTCTCGACGTGGTAAAGGTCTCTTCGTCGAAAGACGAGGCGTTTAAAAGATACGGCCTTTCGAAGGATAAGAGGACTATCGCCATCCTCCCCGGCTCAAGGGAGTCCGAGATAAAGATATTCCTTCCGACGCTGGCTCGTGCCGCTGATATAATAAGAAAAGATCTCGGGAACGTGCAGTTCGTGATATCAAAACATCACGGACGGGCCGCGGGCCTGTATGAGACCGCCCTGAAGGGCGCATCCTTCGACTACCGGTTTGTTGAAGGCGACCTGCACAATATCGTAGCCGCATCGGACTTCGCCATCGTCGCCTCAGGCACGGCGACTCTCGAGACGGCGATGCTGGGGACGCCGCTTATAATAGTCTATAAAGCGAACCTCCTCACCTACATGCTCTACAAACTCGTTGTCACCATCCCCTTTCTCGGCATCGTGAACGTAATAGCCTCTAAAGAGGTGGCGCCCGAGCTCCTGCAGTTCAATATGACCCCGGAGAAGATCGCCGCAAAGACCGTCGAGCTTCTCTCTGACCCGGCGAGGCTCGCGTCGATGCGCGGGGACCTGGCCGCGGTGAAGCGCTCCCTCGGCTCCCCCGGCGCCAGCCTCCGTGCCGCCCGCGCAATCCTTCCGCTGCTGTAGCAAAAATACCCTCGGGTCCTGCCGCTCCTAAGCCCTTTTCTTTGAAGAGCTGTGTCCGACTCTTGCACGTCACTTAGACCCTAGAATGCAACACCGGCAGAGCGTGGTAAGCCCCACCCCGGACCGCCCTTATTGCGAAAAAGGCTTAAGGAGCGTCACCCACTCGCGGATTTTTGCACCACCACTGCACGCAAAATCACAATCTCCCTGAAGTCTGACGCGTGATTAAAGAAAATTTTTCGCTTCGAGGAATGGCGGAACCTTTGCGTGCCGCCGAAGCGACTTTCGTGAAATTTCGATACCTTATGGCGATACAGCAAAGCCGCTGAAACCTGTCAACAGTAAGACGGTAGTCCGGGTTCAGCGGCTATCGAAATTTCACATAACAGCGAGCGAAGATGCCTAATCTGAGCGAGCGACAAGCGGAGGCGGCCGCAAAGGTAACCGCCTTCATGGGAGCGAAAAATTTTATTGGAGGCGTGGCAGGACCCGCTAGTATTTTTGCGGCTATACAATGACGATGGCGAGGTTATGTTCGTTGGCGAATTTGACGATCTCTTCCTTGTCGATGAGGAATGTCCTGCCGGATTCGAGCGCGAACGCGGTGCCGCCGGCCCTTGCGAACGCCTGGATAGTCTCGAGCCCGACGAGCGGCACGTCGAACCTCATATCCTGATCGGGCCTGGCGGCCTTCACGACGACGAATCCCTGCTTGGAGAGGCCGCCTGCCCTGGTCATGGTCTCGTCGGTGCCCTCCATGGCTTCGAGGGCTATGACGGTCTTGTTCTTCACGGCCACGGTCTGCCCGATATCGAGCCGCGTCAGTTCCCGGGCGACGCCCATGGCGTAATCTATATCTTCTGCCTCGGATTCCGTCGGGCTCCTTCCGGTGAGGACGCCCTTCTTCGGCAGGAGATCGCCGAGATACGGGGTCGGGTCTATTATCTCAATGCCGAACTTGCGTAAGAAGTCCGATGCCTTCTTCAGCATCGAATAGTCCTTCATGTCGTTCAGTTTTCCGGCGAACGTCTTCGTGTCGGCGTCGAGGCCCTCGTTATTCTTGAAGAAGAGGTCTTTATTGAGCTTGCCCAAAAGGGCGATCTTACTGATCCTCTCGGCAACTACGGAAAATATCGTCTTCTGCACAGCGCCCAGGTCGATCCAGATGAACTTGTCGACATGGCTTTCGAGCTCCGGGTCGGTCACGCCCTTGAGGCCGATGCCTACGACCTTGTCGCCCTTCTCTCTCGCGACGTCCGAAAATATTATCGGAAGCTTGCCGCTTCCGCCTACGATCCCTATCTTCGCCATTAGAGTCCTATTTCGCCTCCTCCGGATTGACGAACGCGAACATCATGTCGGCCTCTGTCACCACATTGCCGTCGACCTTCGCGACGGCGCGCGTCTGTATGATGCCCATCTTCGCCTTGAGAAGGTCCACCTCTATCCGGAGAATGTCCCCCGGCACTACAGGCTTGCGGAATTTAGCGTTGTTTATCGACAGGAAATATGCGAGTTTTCCTATGTTCTCTTTCGCGGTGAGCGCGGCAACGCCGCCCACCTGCGCCATCGCCTCCAGTATGAGGACTCCCGGCATGATCGGGTGCCCCGGGAAATGGCCCTGGAAGAACGGCTCGTTTATCGTGACGTTCTTTATTCCCACGACCCTCTTCTCGGCGACTTCCACTATCCTGTCCACCAGCAGGAACGGGTAACGGTGCGGCAGGATCCGCTGTATCATATTTATATCAAGCACCTTGCCTACGATATTGAGGTCTTCGTTTCCCATGATCTCTCCTTGAGTTTTTTTACCAACTCCATATTTAGCTTGTGGCCGCTCTTTATCGCGATGACATGGCCTCTTACCGGCGCACCCGAGAGGTAGAGGTCGCCGATGAGGTCGAGCACTTTATGGCGGACCAGCTCGTCGGGGAATCTGAGCGCGTTGTTTATGGGGCCGCTCGCACCCATGACGAGGGTATTCTCGTAGTTCGCGCCCTTGCCCAGCCCGCGCTTCAACAGCTCCAGCGCCTCCGCCTCAAAGCAGAAAGTCCTCGCAGGGGCGATCTCGTCTTCAAAGCTATGCTCGTTCACGGTAATGCTGAAGAACTGCGTCCCGATACCGGGATATGAGAACGTATATGACACCTTGAATTCTTCATCCGGCAATATGGCAAGGAGGGCGTCATCATCTTCGCACCAGACCGGTTTATCGACTTCCAGTATCTTTCTCGGGGCTGCCTGCTCGACGACCTGGGCCTTCCTGATCGCTTCGACGAAACCCTTGGCGCTGCCGTCCAGGCCCGGGAGCTCCACATTGTCTATCTCGATGACGATATTATCGATCGCCAGCCCCGCGAGGGCGGCCAGGAGATGCTCGGTCGTCTGGATCTGGAGCGGGCCGAAACCCAGCATCGTCCTGCGCTCGGCGCTGTCCGAGGCGCCGATATCCATCGACTGGATATTAAGAAGGGGCTTGTTCGGCAGGTCCACCCGTATAAAATTTATCCCGCTATCCGCGGGAGAACTCTTCAGAGCCAGCCTCACCCTGTTCCCTGTCTGAAGGCCTACGCCTTCGACCTGGACCGTCTCTTTGATCGTCCTTTGACGCATCATCTCTTCTCTAGTTCTTTTATCTTTGCTTCCAATGCCCTTACTCGTGCGTACAATTTCGGGAGAAGGCCTACCGAAGCTATTATATCCCTAGCCTTGGCTACAGGCTTTGCCGGATACCATAATAGGGTCGTATTGGCGGGAAATGACTTTGAGATGCCGGACTTTGCGCCGGCCATGACGAAATCGCCAAGCTTCAGGTGGTCGGCCACCCCGACCTGGCCTCCAAGCATGACGTTCCTGCCAAGCTCGGTAGAACCGGAGATGCCGGTCTGCGCCGCTAAAATACAATTTGGCCCTATGATGACGTTATGGGCTACCTGTACCAGGTTATCGATCTTCGACCCTTTACCGATGACGGTCTTGTCAAAACGCGCCCTGTCAATGGTGGTGCAGGCACCGATCTCGACATCATCTTCTATGACGACGGTGCCGAGTTGCGGTATCTTGGCGTGGGTCCCGTCCTTCTGCGGAAAGTATCCGAAACCATCCGCGCCTATCACGGATCCCGGATGTATGGCTACACGGTCGCCTATCAATATCGATTCGCGTATCGTGACGCTCGGATATAGTATGCAGGACTTTCCTATCCTGCTGTTCTTGCCAATATAGCAAAACGGGTAAACGACCGTCTTTTCGCCTATAACAGCGCCATCCTCGACGACCACATAAGCGGCCAGGGCGACGCCCGAGCCGAGCTTCGCGGTCTTACCGACCAGCGCCGTCTGGTGGATGCCGCTCGGATGCGGGATCCTGTCCGGCAAGACGAAATTGATGATCTTGGTAAATGCGGCGCCCGGCTCATCGACCTTGATGACCGTCTTCCGGTACGTACCTTTCAGGCTCTTAGGTATGATGAGGCATGCGGCATTGGACGTTTCGATCAAATTCTCAAAACGCTCTTCAAGTATGAAAGCGAGATCTGTCTCCTTCGCTTCCTTCGCGCCGTTTATCCCGCTGATCGGCTTGTTACCGTCCCCGACGAGTTCACCGCCGATAAAGAACGCCACGTCCCTGGCTTTGAATTGCATATGCGCTCCCAATAACGATAAGGCGCAAAATGACTGAACACTTTGCGCCTTATCCGAATATTATGCTACTTGTTCAGCCTGCTCAGCACTTCTTTGGTGAGGTCATACTGCTCGCCGCCGTAGAGGAGCATGCGCGAGTTAAGCACCATGTCGTAGCCGCTCGCCTTGGCATAGTCCCCGACGATCTTTTCGATATCTTTCAGGATGCCGCCGAGCATATCGTTGCGCTCTTTTACAAGCGCGTCGCGGGTCACCCTGTCGAAATCCTGAAGCACTTTTATCTTTGAGTCGATCACAGACTGTTTCTCGCCCTTAGCCTTCTCTGAAAGGAGCGCCTGCTCGTCCTTGAGTTTCCTCAGCTCCTCGACCATCTTATTCCTCTCGGCCTCCTTCGCTTTACCTTTAGCTTCTAGGGCCGTCTCGGACTCCTTGGTCTTCTTATATTCGTCAAAGACCTTGGCCAGGTCTACATAGCCCAGCTTGTACTCTTTCGCGCTTGCCGTCTCCATTATGATCCCGGAGAAAAGCCCCGCAGCAAAGACCATTGCCACTGCCACCGCCGCCAACTTCTTCATGTTACCCCTCCCTTTTTGTTTTGCTTTTTGTGGAGCCGAAGGCTCCCTCTCCCCGAGAAAACGTTCGGGGAATTAAAAACCCCTGCTCATACTGAAATAGAACTCGCCGGTCCTGGAATCCTCATAATTTTTGACGAGAGGATATCCCCAGTCCACCCTTACCGGCCCTATGGGCGTCTTCACGCGAATGCCTATTCCGGCGCCTGCCTTGATGCCGCCGCTTCCGCTAAGCTCATCGGTCTTGTTCCAGGCTTCCCAGACATTACCCGCGTCAAAAAAGACCGCGCCCTTAAGCATCTTCTCATATAGCGGGAATGTCACTTCCGCGTTGCCTATAACTACCGCCGCGCCTCCTATGGGTTCGTTATTGCCCGAGTCGCGTGGGCCGACCCTTCTCTCCTTGTACCCGCGTATCGTATTCGCGCCACCCGCGAAGAAGCGCTCGTATATAGGCACGTCTGACGTGTTGCCGTAAGCGCTGGCCAGGCCGGCGCGGCCTTTCAGCTCAAGGACGACCTTCCCGAAGAACGTGTGGTAGTAGGACGCCGAACCCGTGCCCTTCACGAAGTTCTTATCACCGAAGAAGATGCCGCCGGCATCGGTCAGCGAAAGACCGATGAGATACCCTTTTGTCGCGTTGTATACGTTGTCTCTCTTGTCATATTGAATATCGAACGTCAGGCTCGATATGAGGTTCTTGCCCTCTTCCGCCGTCAAGGCCGCAGAGGCGCCTTCAGAGATATTCGTAATGCTTACGCTCTCCAGCCTGTAGATGAGAATGGCCTTAAGATAGTCCGTGATCTCCTTGCCGAGTTTGAGATCGAAGCCTGTCTTCGACTCATCATACGCGTAGCCGACATCCCCTCTCTGGTTGTGCGACATGTTATATACGTCAAAACCGAACAAGTACGGAAAGCCTAATATCCACGGATCCTCCCACCCCAGGTTGTAATTCTGGCGCGTCCAGCCGAACTCCGCCTTTATAAAGAACCTCTGGCCGCCTCCGGTGAAGCTCGGGAAGTTCGTGATGTCGAAGTTCCTCTGCGTTATCTCCACGAATCCTATAAGAGCATCTATAGAGCTGTAACCGCCGCCGAACGAGAACTCGCCCGTCTTCGTCTCCTTGACCGTAACGATTATGTTCTGCACCGCGGGATCTTCGGTAGGCTCGGTGTCAAAACTGATATCCTCGAAGAACCCGAGGTTGTAGATCCTCTCCTTCGATCGCTTTATCTTATCACCGCTGAACTTATCGCCGGGATATATCCTGATCTCTCTCCGGATGATGAGCTCTCTCGTCTTGGTATTGCCGCGGATATCTATCTTGCCCACATAGACCGGTTCCTTGGCATCGATGTCATAGATTATGTCTATCTTACCGGTCTCCTCGTTCAGGCTCCGCTCGACGTCTTCCACGAGGTTCATGTATCCCTGGTTATAATAAAGCTGCTTTATTTCTGAAGCGTCCATTCTCAGCGCCCTGTTCGAGAATGGCTTGCCGGGCTTCATGGCTATCTTCGCGCGTACCTGCTTTTCCGGGATCACGAGATTGCCTTTTATCGTTATCTCACCGACAAGATACCGCTTGTTCTCCTTGATCTCGACAACTATGACGAGCGACTTCCCGTCGGCGCTGTACTCGAGCTTCGGCTCTATCTCAGCATCGAGGTATCCTATATCGTCGTAGAGAGCCCTTATCTTCTCAATATCTTCTTCGAGGACCTCGTCCTTGAATATGCCGGGGTTGAAGAGCCACGCAGGCTTTGTAGAGAGGCCCTTCCTGATGTCGCCTGTCTTGATCGCCTTATTCCCAACGATATCTATCTTGGAGATCTTGACCTTCGACTTTTCGTCTACGATGATCGTGATCTTAGCCTTGTTAGCATCCTTATCGACGTCGAGCTCATACCTCACCTCAGCCATCGGATAGCCTTTTTTGACGTAAAAATCCCTTAGTTCGGTAATATCCGAGGCCAGGATCGCGAGGTTGAGCATCTCGTTAGGCTTCGACTTAATCATCGCCAAAAGTTTCGGCGCCCTGAAAGCTACATTGCCCTTGAATTCTATCGTATCTATGACAGCCTTCTCTTCAACGATAAATGTGACGGCCACTCCGCCCGGCTCCTCCTTGACGTCGACAGAGACGTCCGTGAAATATTCTGTAGCGTAGAGCCTCTTCAGGTCATCATTGATCACGTCCTGGCTGATCTTATCGCCGACCCTCGTCTTTATCTTGATAAGTATCGTCTCTGTGCTTATGGCCCTGTTGTTCGAGACATGTATGGCGGTCACGGTCTTGCCATCGTCGTCAGCCGACTGGGCGTATGCGCATGTGGAGGCAAGGGCGAGCGAAACGAGTACGGCAAAGCATTTAAAGACCCTGCGGGCGCTCATACCCTCTCCATCTCCATCTCGGCGAACTCCTCGCCCCTGGCTGCCCTGCTCTCAAACCTCATATATTCTCCAAGAAATGTCAGCTCGATAACGCCCGTCGGGCCGTTTCTCTGCTTGGCTATATTTACCTTCGCGATGCCCCTATTCTCTTCTGTCTGGTTGTAGTACTCTTCCCTGAGAAGAAGCACTACAAGATCGGCGTCCTGCTCTATGGCCCCGGACTCCCTGAGGTCCGAAAGCTGCGGCATATGGTCGGTCCTCTGCTCGACGGCGCGGGATAGCTGGCTTATCGCGATGAGCGGCACGTTAAGCTCCCTCGCCAGCGCCTTCAGCGACCGTGATATCTCCGATATCTGCTGCTGCCGGGAGTCGGCGCTTTTAGGCCCTTCCATGAGCTGCAGGTAATCGAGGACTATGAGCTTTATGTCAAATTGCGATTTGAGGCGCCGCGCCTTGGCGCGTAATTCCAGTATCGATATGCCGGGCGTGTCGTCTATATATATTGGCGCGTCCGAGAGCTTCCCCGCCGCGCTGACGAGCCGCGGCCAGTCAGCCTGAGACAAAAATCCGGTCCTCACCTTGTGGGCGTCCACCCTGGCGTGCGAGCAGAGCATCCTCTGCACAAGCTGCTCTTTGGACATCTCCAGGCTGAAGAACGCGACCGGCACTTTTTCTACCACTGCGGCATGTTCGACGATGCAGGTCGCCAGCGCGCTCTTGCCCATGGACGGGCGGCCTGCCACGATGATGAGGTCCGATGCCTGGAGCCCGGCCGTCTTGATATCAAGGTCCCTGTATCCCGTCGCTATGCCGGTGACATTCTCTTTTCTCTGGTAGAGGCCGTCGATCTTCTCTATGGAGCCCTTGATTATCTCCCTCAGCGACGAGAAACGCTGGTCGAGCTTCCTGGAAGTGACCTCGAAGATCATCTGCTCCGCCTTGTCGATAAGCGAATCCACTTCCTGGGTGGTGTTATAGCAATCCGATACTACCTGCGTACTGGTGCTGATGAGCTTGCGCAGGAGCATCTTCTCTTTTATTATCTTCGCGTAATGGATGAAGTTGGCGGCGGTGGGGACGCTCGAAGCGAGGCCCGACACATAGGCCGGGCCGCCGGCATCGTCCAGCGAGGATGCCCTCTTGAGCTCCTCCATGACGGTGACAAGGTCTACCCCTTTGTTCTCGTCAAAGAGGCGTATGATCGCGGAGTATATCTTCCTGTGGGCGTCCTTGTAGAAGCAGTCCTCGTTCAGCGTCTCTATGGCCTGCGGGATCGTCTCCCGGTCCAATAGCATCGAACCGAGGACCGCCATCTCCGCATCGATGCTTTGAGGAGGTATCTTGTCGATCATCTCTTGTGCGGCCATGCGGGTCTATTTCTTGACTATCCAGAGCCTGAGGATGGCTTTCACCTCGGGATGGACTTTAACGGTCACTTGATAAACGCCCAGCTTCTTTATCGGCTCTTCTATCAGGATATCCTTCTTATCTATCTCGATGCCCTCTCCCTTAAGTTCATCGGATACGGCGTCGGCTGTGACCGAACCGAAGAGCTTATCTTCGTCGCCGGCTTCCACGCTTATGGTAAGCGAGATATTCGAGATCCTGTTGGCAAGGGCGCGCGCGGATTCGACCTGCTTTGACACTTCAGCGGCCTCTTTCTTCTTGACCGCATCAAGGGCTTTCATATTCCCTGGCGTCGCAGGCCTGGCCTTTTTTTGGGGGATGAGAAAGTTCCTCGCGAATCCCTCTTTCACGACGACTATATCTCCGCTATGACCTAATCTGTCTATGGTTTCAAGAAGTATGACCTTCATCTGTCCCTCATTTTCCGATTTACGATGTACTGCGTTATTCCGCCACGAACGGCAGGAGCGCCATGACACGTGCCTTCTTTACCGCCCTGGCGAGCTGTCTCTGGTGCTTCGCGCAATTGCCGGAGATCCTCGAGGGCACGATCTTGCCCCTCTCCGTGATCATCCTCTGGAACTTCTGATGATCAAGGTAATCGATGCCGGTCACCTTGTCCATGCAGAACCTGCAGGGCTTCTTCTTGTATATCTTCTTGCCCTTGCCCTTACGCTTGCCATCCTTATCCAGCCGTTTTCTTCCGTCCGGCCCTGTCCTGGTAGTTCTTGGTGACTTTATGAACATTATCCTCTCCTAATTTAATTTAAAAAGGCACTTCGCTGTCGGTATCGGCGCCTGCTTTGCTGGTCTCATCCGTGCCTTGCGCCGGCAGCCCGACCTCGTCGTTCAGGTTTATCGTCTCCACATCCTCAGGTACCGGCGCCTGTTTTCCGCCGGGGCCTGAGCGTTTTTCCCCCATCCTCAGGAACTGGATGTTATCTGCTACGACCTCGACGGTGTTGCGCTTCTGGCCGTCCTGGGTCTGCCAATCCCTCGACTGCATCCTGCCTTCTATAAATACGGGACTGCCCTTTACCAGATACTCGCCGCACACCTCTGCCCTGCGCCCCCATACGACTATCCTTATGAAAGACGCCTGCTCCTTTTTCTCCCCGGTCGGGGTCTTCCATACCCTGTTGACGCCTATCGTGAAGGTCGCAACTGCCGAACCGCTCGGGATGTAGCGCAGCTCCGGGTCGCGGGTGAGGTTACCTATCAGAAACACCTTATTGAGACTTGCCATCTTATCCTCGCTATGCCGTTATCTGCGGCTTATCATGGCCCTGATTATATCGCCATTGAGCTTGCAGGCGGCCTCCACCTTGGAGACGGCCTCGCTCGGCGCCTCGAAATCGAGCTTGTAGTAATGCCCCTCTTTGAACTTCTTTACCGGGTAGGCGAGCGGCCTCTTCCCCCAGGCCTCTTCCTTCTTTACGCTCCCGCCGCTCTTGGCTACGAGATCGCCCAGCGTCTTAAATACGCCCTTGACGCTCTCCTCGTTCAGGTCCGGTTTTATTATGAATAACCCTTCGTAATTGTTCATCTTAGCCGTCTCTCCTCGCTTTAATATACAAATTTATCATTAGATTACCACACTAGTCCCTATAAATCAACCCAGATTTTGACAAGGCAAAATCTGGATAGAGAAATTGCCTGAAAATCCAAAATTTGCTCTGTCAAATTTTGGGCAAAGACAATGTTAAGACGTCCCCACCTTCCTTTTATTGAACTTATTCATGGCCATGTCTATGCCCTCTTTGAGCATGCAGGTAACTGTATCCACAGCCAGATCCACGGTATGCCTGGCGTTGCGTTTCTCATGCCTCTTGAAAGGGCTCAGGACATACCTTGTGATGTCGCCCTTGTGGACTTCCGTGGCTATACCGACCTTGAGGCGGGCAAAGTCATCCCGATGCAAGATATGTATTATCGACTCCAGGCCTTTATGGCCGCCGGCGGAGCCCTGTGGCTTGAGCCGTATCCTGCCCAGGTCGAGGTTGATGTCGTCGCAGACGACTAGAATATCGGATATATCCTTCACCTCGTGGCTGAAGAGCTCTCCGACCGCCTTGCCGGAGAGGTTCATGAACGTCTGTGGAAGGGCCAGCGAGACGTCCTGTCCAGCTATAACGCCCCTCCCGAGGATCGAGTAATGGAGCTTCTGGTTTATCCTGATGCTGTTCGCTTTGGCGAGACTCTTTACGACCTCGAACCCCATGTTGTGCTTCGTCCGGCTATATTTGAATCCCGGATTCCCGAGGCCTATGATGAACTTCACCCCTCGCCTACTCTTTCTTCGCCTCTTTCTTCGGCTCTTTGGCCGGCGCAGCGGCCGCTTCCTTCGGGGCTTCGGCGCCTTCCTCGGCCTCTTCCTCTTTCTTCTTCCTGATAAGTTCAGGCTCTGCCGCACCCTCGACCGGGGCCTCTTCCTTGGGCGCCTCGATCTTCTTAGCCTTCACGCTCATCGTGATCAGCTCGCCGTCGTTCAGGATCTTCACGCCTTCAGGCGCAGCGAGCTGCTTCACGTAGATGACGTCGCCTATCTTAAGGTTCGATACGTCGACCTCGATCTTCTCCGGTATGTCGGTGGGCAGGCATTCGACCTGCAGTTCCCACATGATGTGCTCCAGGATGCCGTCGTCCACCTTTACGCCGACAGGTTCGCCCTTCGACGCGAGAGGAACGTTCACTTTGAGCATCTCGGTGAGGGAGATCTCGCCGAAATCGACATGGAGGATCTCGTCCTTTATCGGCTCCCTCTGGATCTCTTTTATAAGCACCGTCTTCTCCTTTACGGCGCCTGGGCCTTCAGTAGCGCCCGATATCTTGAGCGTTATGATGACGTTCTCTCCGGCTTTTGTATCGAGGACATGACGCAGGTCGGTTTTCGATATCTGAAGGCTGAGGGCGCCCTTCGAGCCCTTATAGACGTTGGCAGGCACCAACCCCTTATTCCTCAGATCCTTGGCGACCCTCTTGCCGGTCTCGGTACGCACCTGGGCTTTCAATATGACTTTTTCCATTGCATTACACTCCCCTGTTATGAGAACAGCACGCTGATCGATTCTTCGTCGTGGATCCTCTTTATAGCCTCTCCCAGAAGCGACGCGACCGAAAGGACCTTTATCATCGGAAGCATCTTCTGCTTCGGTATGGGTATCGTGTCGGTCACCACCAGCTCTTTGATCTTAGACTTTTTCAACCGTTCTATGGCAGGCCCGCAGAGCACCGCGTGCGTTACCGTCGCGTATACGTCGCGCGCCCCCTCTTTCTTTATCGCGTCGACGGCCTCGACGAGCGAACCTGCTGTCGCGACCATGTCGTCGACGATGACGACGTGCTTGCCTTTCACGTTGCCCATGATGTGCATAGCTTCCGCCTTCTTGTCGTCGACGCGGCGCTTGTCGACGATGGCGAGCTCGCAATGCATGCGCTTGGCGTAGGCCCTCGCCGTCTTTATGCCTCCGACGTCGGGGCTGACGATGACCATGTTCTTGTCGATCTTAAGTTTCTTGATGTAGTCGGCGAATATGGTGAACGCGTAAAGATGGTCCAGCGGTATATCAAAGAAACCCTGTATCTGTCCCGCGTGCAGGTCGATCGTGAGGACCCTGTCGGCGCCGGCCACGGTGAGGACGTTGGCCACCAGCTTCGCCGTTATCGGCACCCTCGGCTGGTCCTTACGGTCCTGCCTGGCGTACCCGAAGTACGGCAGGCAAGCCGTTATCCGCTGCGCCGAAGCCCTCTTCAGCGCGTCGATCATTATCAGGAGCTCCATCAGGTTGTCGTTCGAGGGATGAGAGGTCGACTGCACGACGAAGACGTCGTGGCCTCTCACGTTCTCGTTGATCTTCACGCGTATCTCGCCGTCTGAAAAACGCTCGATCGAAGCATCCCCCCGCTTCACCTTCAGATACTTGCAGATCTTATCCGTCAGGGCAACACTTGAATTACCGCTGAAGACTACGATGCCGTCTCTCATCTGCGCACCCTTCCTTTTTTAAATAATCGCGCCGGCACGCCGACCACCGTAGCGCCCTTAGGCACGTCATGGTTCTTCGGCACTACGCATCCGGCGCCGACGACGGCGAGCTTACCGACCCTGACGGGCGCTATCAGTATCGCGCCCACGCCTATGAACGCCTTGTCCTCGATGACCGTCTTCGACTTCACCTTTCCGTCGTAATTCGCGGTTATGGTGCCGGCCCCGATGTTCACATGCCTGCCCACTGTAGTATCTCCGAGATACGTATGGTGTTTCACTTTTGTCCCGCTGCCGACCTTCGTCCTGACGAGCTCGACGAAGTTGCCCACCTCCACGTTGTCGGCGATCCTGACGTGCGGCCTGATCCTCGTGAACGGCCCGATGCGGCAGCCCCTGCCTATCTCGACATCGGATTCTATGAAGGTGTTCGGACGGATCACACTGCCGGGCCCTATCGTGACGCCCTCGTAGATGGTCGTCGACGCCGGATCCTCTATCGTCACCCCTCCGGCCATGATCTCGTCGAGGATCCTCGCCTTCATCGTCTGCGCCGCTTCGGCCAGGTCCCTTCGGGAGTTGATGCCTATCATCTCTCCGGCGTCATAGACCTCCACCGCCTCTATGGGCTTAGCGTCCTTGCGCAGTATCGCGATCGTATCCGTAAGGAAAAACTCCTTCTTCTTGCCGTCGGGCTTCACCTCGCCGAGCGCTTCGAAGAGGTCTTTCGCCTTGAAACAATACGTCCCCACGTTCACCTCATTTACGGCCTCTTCGTAGATGCTCGCGTTCTCTTCCTCGACGATCTTCAGGACCGCGCCGCTATCGTCTCTCAATATCCTGCCGTAGCCCGTCGGATTTTTCAGTTTCGCGGTAAGGATGGTGAGGCTGGCGCCTGAGCTCTTGTGCGTTTCAATGATCGAGCGTATCGTAGCGCTGCGTATGAGCGGCGTATCCCCGCATATCACCAGGACGTCGCCCGAATATCCGGCGAGCGCCTTTCGCGCCGTCTTCACCGCGTCGCCGGAACCGAGGAGCTCTTTCTGCACGACGACCTTTGAGCCCTTGACCACTTCCTTAAGTAAATGGCTGCCGTGGCCGGCGACGGTCACGATATCGGTGATGCCGGCGCACTTTAGCGCGTCCAGGACATACGATATGATCGGCTTGCCGAGGATCTTGTGCAGGACCTTCGGGGTCTCGGACTTCATCCTCGTCCCCTTGCCTGCTGCGAGCACTATGGCGACGGTGTTCTTCATGATATCCCTATCGCGGTTTTATACCCTTATCCGGCTAGCGATGCCCGATGAGTTAATATATTTGCCCAGGTAAACATCATCTCTGCCCAGATTAAATCGAAGCTCTGCGTCTCGTCCTTAAGTTCGTAAAATGATTTTCTAAACGCATCAAAGGTTTTGCAGAAACGCGGAGTCTTCCGAGCCTGTTCGAGCTGGCTGATATATGTTTCGGTTTCTGCTAAAAATTGTTTAATACGGTTAACCTTTCCTTCGCACGCCCACCGCCCGATCCGTCCAAGATTGACCGCGATATTTAATGTTAATTCCTGAGCGCTCATCTTTTCCTCAATAAACTACGGATTATTATCTCTATCTGGTTGCGGAGATCCTTGTCCAGTACCTCACGGCTACGGTTGCCTTGTCCCGGCCTCAAATTGATCATGGAATCAAAATCGATTTCACCGGTTTCAAAATCTATTCCCGCTCCCCATAGATCCGTTTGTTTGCTTCCGTCTTCCAGCAATAATTTTTCTCCGTCGGTATGCAGCTTCCCGCCGCCCGTCAGGATCTTGCGTTTAACATCAACCACGACCTTGACATATCCATCAAGGTCCTCGGCTACCTTTTTAAGGCTTTCTTCATTTGCTTTTTCTCGTATGATCAACAGCATGCTCTTTCCCTGCAAGCTACTTATCAATTTTGGCTGCCCCTCGCAGGCTCGCTCAAAAAATTCTCTGAAATTTTTTGGGCTTGCTCGGGACGTCAAAATTTTGCACAGTAAAATTTTGGCTGGGAGGTGTGGATTCGAACCACAATAGCGAGACCCAAATTCTCGTGTCCTACCGTTGAACGACCTCCCAGTCTAAGTCGCTCCCAGCTACCATTTGGTATTTCCCAAACTACAACTCTATATCCTCATCCTCCATCGTCACAGGAGCTTTTTCGGGGGCTGCGGCTGTGCTGGCGCCGGTGCCGGTGGTGGCGCCGGTGCTTGTGCCGGTGCCGGTGCTGGCGCGCGCTGGGGCCGCGGAGGGGCTCTTCTTCTCTTTATCGTACGCTTCGAGGACCTTCTTCTGTATATAATCCCTGCATTCCGCCGTTATGGGATGGGCGATGTCTTTGTGTTCGGACTGTCTGGCCGCGTCTTCAGCGCCTGATACAGGCGCCTTATGCTCGGTCATCGGCAGCGCAGAGCCGCACTGGTTGCAGAACTTGCTTCTCACGGTGTTCCTGAAATTGCATTTCGGGCACGGGTCTTTCAATTTTCTCGAAGGCATCGCGACGAAAAGCCCCTTGTTCCCGTCGATGATCTTCACATTCCTCACCACGAAAACATTGTCAAGCGTGATCGTCGCATACGCTTTCAGTTTCTTGTCCTGGCCTTCCTTCAAGAATATCTTTACTTCTGTGATCTGCATATGTAGATACCTCTCAGATTTGTCTCAAATTACACCCTGGTCCCAACGATGAAAACCTGCCAGAGCTTCCTCTTTCCGGCCGGTACACTGCGCAGTAGCTTCTTCCTAGCCGCGAGCGCCTCCTTTCTCGTCCTGTACAGACAAAATATGCTTGGTCCGCTTCCCGAAACGATTGCCTTCTTAGCTAGCGAAGCGACCAAGCATTGTATTACTTTCCCGATAACCGGTCTTGTCTTTGCTACGACACAGCCCAAGTCGTTGTGTAGCAGAGAGTCCAGACCATTCCAATGCTTGGGCAGGGTAATTTTAGCACCGCCCTTATGGGTTGTCAAGGCAAAATCAGCCCTGTCGAATGCCGCGTAAACCTGGCTGGTCGACGCCTTGAAAGGGCCCGGATAGACCAGAAGGTGCCATGGCCTGAGCCTGATAGAGGCCTTTGTAAGCCTGTCCCCCCTTGACCTTCCTATGGCGAAAGGCGTATCGAGAAGGAAGAAAGGCACGTCGGCGCCCAGTTTTGCGCCGAGCCTCATTAAGGTATCTCTGTTTATCTTAAGATCATATAGTTTATTAAGGCCAATAAGGACGGCCGCGGCATCGGAACTGCCTCCGCCGAGCCCGGCCGCGACGGGTATGCGTTTCCGTATCCGCATTCTGACCCCGCCTCTCACCTTCGCATGGCTAAGCATGAGCGCAGCGGCTTTGCAGGCGATGTTATCGCGGGAGTTACCGGTGATCGGACGGTCGGACGTCACGGTTATGCCCTTTCGGGCCTTCGTGATCGTGATCGTGTCGCAGAGGTCGATCCGTTCGAATAGCGTGAGGATATTATGGTAGGAGTCCTTGCGCTTGCCCAGGACCTTCAGGAAGAGGTTCACCTTCGCCGGAGCTGTCAGTTCGATCGTTCTCATATAAAAATTTTGCGGCCCGCCCATAGGCGGTTACCTTTGCGGCCGCCTCCGCTTGTCGCTCGCTCGGAATAGGCTTCCTCGCTCGCTGTTATGTGAAATTTCGATAGCCGCTGAACCCGGACCCCTGCATGACTGTGGACAGGTTTCAGCGGCTTTGCTAAACCGCCTCAAGGTATCGAAATTTCACGAAAGTCGCTCCGGCGGCGCGCAAAGGTTCCGCCATCACGCGACGCCGTAAAATTTTTCTCCTCGCGCGGTAAAATTTTTCGCACCGGGGTGGCGCGGACCGCCGGGGCGGGGCTGGAGCGGACGTTAAAAATTTTGATACCTTATGCCGATATAGAAAAGGCCGGACAAACTTGTCAACAGTCTTACTTGTGGTCATGGTTGGACGGCCTATCAAAATTTTTCGTAGTGAGCGAAGATGGCCAATCTGAGCGAACATCCGCGAAAGCCCCGCCCCGGCGGTCCGACAGCCACTGAGGCGAAAAATTTTATTTCTTCATCTTGAGGGCGTCTTTGGCGGCTGCCGCGATGTGCTTGGGCGTGAGGCCGAAGTACTCGAAGAGCTCCGCGGGTTCGCCGGAGAGGCCGAAGCGGTTCTGGATGCCCACCATCTTGATGGGGACAGGATGCGTCTGGGCCACGACCTCCGCGATGGCGGAGCCGAACCCGCCGGCGATCGTGTGTTCTTCGACGGTGACTATTGCGCCCGTCTCGTAGGCCGCCTTCATGACTGCGTCCCTGTCGATGGGCTTGGGCGTGTGCAGGTTCACCAGCCGCGCCTTTATGCCTTCCTTCTCGAGCATGTCGCAGGCGAGCATCGCCTCGTAGACCATCTGGCCGCAGGCGAATATGGTGAGGTCTTTGCCCTCCCTGAGCGTGTTCGCTCTTCCGATCTTGAAATAGTCCTCTTCCTTCGTTATTACCGGCATGCCGGCCCTGCCGAGCCGCAGGTAGACCGGCCCTTTGATCTTCGCCGCTTCCAAGGTCGCCCTCTCGGCTTCGACGGCGTCGCACGGGACGACGATCGTCATGTTGGGCAGCATCCTCATGAGCGATATCTCTTCGATCGCCTGGTGCGTCGCGCCGTCCGGCCCGACGGAGATGCCGCCGTGGGTGCCGGCGATCTTGACGTTGAGGTTCATGTACGCTATCGATACCCGTATCTGGTCCCACGCCCTGCCGGAAGCGAATACGCCGAAGGTGCAGGCGAACGGTATCTTTCCCATGAGGGCGAACCCGGCGGCAGTGCCGAACATGTCCTGCTCGGCGACGCCGAGGCCGAAGAACCTGTCCGGGAACTCCTTTTTGAACCACGCGGCGCGCGTCGAGTCCGTGAGGTCCGCGGACAGGACGACCACGTCCTTATTCTCTTTGCCCAGCCTGATGAGGCCCCTGCCGAACCCGTCTCTTGAGGGGACCATCTTCAATTTTTCTTCAGCCATCGCCTTCCTCTTTACCCTTGCGCTTCTTTCAAGACCTCTTCCATCTTCAGTTTCTTCGTCCGCAGTTTCTCCAGGTCGTCTTTCGAGACCACGACGGTCTTTGCGCCGGCCTGGTCGACTATCTCGACGTGGTCAAAATCGGTGAACCTGTACGAGCGCATGACATGCGCGGCCATGTTGATGATGGGGCGGAGCATCTTTTCCGATAGTTCCGGCGCCGTGATCTCCTTGAACCATTTTGGCTCAGCCAGGACCTCCAGCCTGAAGTGCTTCTTGCCCGGGCCTGAGATGTACGCCCCCTTCGCCGACTTCAGCGTAAAATTATCGGCGAGAGCCTTATCCTCCCTGAACTCTATCTTTATCCTCGACACCATCTGCTCGGCGAGGAATTCGGCGAGCGTTATGTCCTTTATGTAGAACCTGTTGTTCCAGTATCCTATGTCACCCAGGGCCATCGGCTCGGAGCGGAAGAAGTCGTTCATCACGTTCTCCTGCCACTTCTCGTCTATCCCCATCTTCTGGAAGACGTCCTTTACGGAGCGCTCCTTCTGCGACTGCGGGTTGAGCCTGAGGTCTATCAGTATCCGCTTTGAGTACTCTCCCCGCGAGATGTCGTTCAGGAGGAGCCTCTTGACGTCATCCACCGACTTTATGATGATGATCTGTATCTCGGGGATCCTGACGTCGTGCGCTATGACGCAGTAGAAGTCGTTCTTCGCGTCCGTCGAGAGCGTGACGCGCGCCACGCTCAGGATGACGTCGTTTATCTTTTCGCTCGCGGTCTTCGTTATCGAGAACGTGAAGTCCATCAGGTCTTCGAGCGGCAGGTAGATGGCGATCGTTTTTCCGACGGTCTCCACCTTGACGTCGATCTTATACTCGTCCTTGCACATCTTGACGATCGACTCTCTAATCTTCTCTTTCGGAAAGGTGACCCCGCATCCGCCCGTCAAGACTACCGACGCGCAGCATACCACCGCCACCAGAGAAAGAACAAGCTTCTTCATTCTGCCGCCACCGCTACTTGCCACTCGCCCACGGCCCTTTTTCGATGCCTCGGGAGCTGAGCTTTCCGTACTCTTTGAAGATGGCGTCGATCTCGTCGTAGTCGAGCTCCTCCTTCTCGAGGAGTTCTTTAGCGAACCTGTCGAGGATCGGCCGCTCTTTAACAAGAAGCTCTTCAACGTCTTTGAGGCATTTCTCGAATATCTTGCCCGTCTCGTTATTCAATTCCTCCTTGAGCTTCTCCGATATCTGGGACTCAGGTATCGAGGTGTAGTCGCCGAGGTAGCTCTTCTCGCTCATGCCGTATTTCCATACCATGCTGTGGGCGATGAACATCGCCTGCTTGAAATCCATCGCAACGCCGCTCGAAGTCGTTCCGAATTTTATCTTCTCCGCGACATATCCGGCGAGGTCCGCTTTCACGTCCGCGAGGAGCCGGTTTTTATCGAACGTAAACACTTCTTCGCGCGGCTGGTGATGGACGACGCCCAGCGTGCCGCGCCGCGGGATGATCGACGCCTTAAAGACATCGTCGATCGGATGGAGCATATAGAGGACGATGAGATGCCCTGCTTCATGATATGCCGTCTTCTCCTTTTCGAGCGGCGACATATTCAGCTTGTGCTTCATGCCCAGGTCGATGCGCTCCATCGCTTCCGAGATATCGCTCAACGTTATCATGTCGCGCTTGTCGCGCGTCGAGATGAGCGCCGCTTCCTTTGCGATGTTTTCAATATCGGCCGGCGATTTATAGACCGCCTTGCGGGCAAGCCTGCCGATGTCTATAGACGGGTCGTATTGCATCTTTCCGAGATAGAAGGCGAAGAGCTTCTCCCTGTCCTCGAGATTGGGAAGGTCTATATAAAGCTTTCGGTCCATCCTGCCCGGCCTGAGTATCGCCCTGTCGATCGTATCCTCGGGCGCGTTCGTCGCGCCTATGACGATGACGTTCATCTCCGGGTTGGCCTCTCCGGACTTACTTTCCTTTTCCTGCAACCCGTCCATCTCCGCGAGGAGCTGGTTCTGGGTGGAGTTAGTCTCCTCGGTGCCGCCGAAGACGGAGAAGACGCGCTTCCGCGCAATGGCGTCGAGCTCGTCGATGAATACGATGCAGCCGCCGTTGCCGTAGGCGAGTTCCCGCGCCTTTTTGAAGAGCGCCCTCACGCGGGCGGCGCCGACGCCGACGAATATCTCGACGAATTCGCTTCCTGACATCGAGATGAACGGTAAGCCCGTCTCGGTCGCGATCGCCTTGGCCAGGTACGTCTTGCCGCAGCCCGGGGGCCCCATCATGAGGATGCCGCGCAGGATCTTGCCGCCGATCTTCTTGACGCGGGCCCTGTCCTTGATGAGCTCGACGACTTCCTTGGCCTCAGCCTTGACGTTCTCCATGCCGATGACGTCGGACCACTTGACGTTGACCAGCTCGCCGCGTATCTGGGTCTTTGAGCTGAGCTTCGAGAAGCCGCCTTTCATGAAAGTCATGTACATGAAGACGAAGATAACGGCGTTCAACGAGACCATGAGGAGCTGGACCGGCATCGTGGCGACGGTAATATTCCTGTAGAAGGACTCCAGCGACATGAGCCCCCATATCGCCAGCCGTATGAGCGCATAGATGATGATGGCTATGATTATCGGGGTGGCGCGCATCTTGAAGTACATCCGCATCTTCTTTGAGAATAGCAGGATGAGCCCTGCCGATATCGCAAGGATGATGTATATCAGAAGCTCTATGATGACAAAATAACCCATTTAACCCTCCTGAGATTGTTAGGACAGTTTCTTGAGCGCCTCGTCAAGCTCTTTGACGGCGCGTTCGTACTCTTCTTTCTTAGGCGCGATTCCGTGCCACTCGACCTTGTTCTCGACGAAAGAGACGCCCTTCCCCTTCACGGTATCGGCGATGATGACGCTCGGCTTTCCCTTTGCAGCCGAGGCCTTGTCGAAAGCGCTGATGAGGCCCGCCAGATCGTGGCCGTCCGCCTCTATCGCGTTCCAGCCGAAAGCTTCCCACTTGTGCGAGAAGGCGCCGAGGTCCATCACTTCGCAGCAGAAACCGTCTATCTGCAGCTTGTTGAAATCGATTATGGCACAGACTCCATCGAGCTTATAGTGCGAGGCGGTCATCGCGGCTTCCCATACCTGCCCCTCGTTCGTCTCGCCGTCGCCCATTAGGCAATAAGTGCGCATCTTGAGCCCGTCGAGCCGCGCGGCCAGGGCGATGCCGTTCGCTATCGACAGCCCCTGTCCGAGAGAACCGCTCGAGATCTCGACGCCGGCCAGCCCCATCTGCGGGTGCCCCTGCAGAGGGCTGCCCAGCTTGCGCAGCGTCCATAAGAGCTCCTTCGGGAAATATCCTTTATGCGCCAGCACCGCGTAGAGTGCCGGGCAGGCGTGCCCCTTAGAGAGGAGAAACCTGTCGCGCTCGCGCCAATCGGGTTTCGCCGGGTCATGCTTCAACGTGTGGTAATAGAGCGCGATCAGTATCTCGACGATCGAGAGGCTGCCGCCGGTATGGCCCGAGCCGGCCAGCATCAGCATCTTCATTATATCCTTGCGGATCTCTATCGCTTTCTTCTGCAGCTCTTTAATATCCGTCATCTATTCAATTTCTCCCTGACCTTCTCCTGTTTCGGATCCAGTTCCAGCGACCTCTTCCATGCCGCGCGGGCCTTATCTGCCCAGCCTTTAGCGGAATATATGTCGCCCAGATGGTCGGTTATCGTCGGGTCGTCCGGTTCGAACTTCATCGCGCGCTCCACCTCGGCGAGCGCCTCATCTATCATTCCTTTTTTGAAATAAGCCCACCCGAGCGAATCGAGATACGCGCCGTTATCCGGCTCGAGCTCCAGCGCCTTCCTGACGAGCGAGACCGCCTCGTCGAGGTTCACGCCGTCCTCCGCGAACATGTAACCGAGATAGTTGCGCGCGGCAGCGTTCTCAGAGTCGAGGCGTATCGCTTCCCGCAACTCTCTTGCCGCGGCATCCTTATCCTTTATCTTGTCATAATAGGCGCCGAGGTAAAAATGGGTCACCGCGTTGCCGGGCTTTATCTCCAGCGCCATGTCGTAAAATTTCAGGACCTCAGGCCCGCCTTCATCCTTCAAGCTGTGCGCGTAGCCGAGCGCAGTGTAAAGATCGGAGTCCTTTATGCCTGCGGCGATGCCCTTCTCCAGGATCGCGAGAGCCTCGTCCGCCTTCTTCTGGTTAAAGTATATATTCGCCCACTCGATATAGGCGTAAGGGTCCTTCGGCTCGAGCTTGACCAGCGACTCATACTTCGATGCGGCCTCGTCATAGCGCTTTGCCTTCGTGAGCGCGTAGCCCAGGTGATGGTAGACATTGACGTTCACCGGGTCTATATCGAGCGCCTTGTCGAAGTTTTGTATCGCCGAAGCGAGGTCCTTCTTCGTCTCGTAAAGGATCGCCAGCCCCATGTAGGCCTCGAGGTAGCGCGGATTGAGCCTCACCGCTTCCCCGAGCGCGCCGATCGCGGCATCCGCCTTCCCCATCCTCGCATATATGACCCCGAGGTTGAAGTAGAGGATATCCGAATCCTTCTCCTTCTCGATCAGCTTCTCGTAGACGGAGGCCGCCTCGTTCACCTTCTCCTGCAAAATGAAGAGGTCTGCCAAAGAACTGAGCGCCCATATGGAATCGGGCTTGAGGCGCACGACGTCCTGGTATTCCTTCTGCGCCTCTTCAAACTTGTTTAGCGATGTATATATCAACGCCGCCATGAAACGCGGCCTGGCGTCTTCGGGACTGAGCGCTTTGGCTAGTTTAAGCTCCGCGAGCGCTTTATCGGTCTTCTTTAAGAGAAAATGATCGACCGCCAGCCTCGTATGGACATAGCTTATGTCCGGGTCTACTTTAAGGACCGCCTCATACTCGCGTATGGCGTCCTCCGGGCGCGATTCGTTATCATAAATAATGCCCATCGTATAATGGGCAATCGAACGAGAGAACGGGGTGGTCGGCCTCAACTTCTGGATCACGAAACCCGCCCCGCCCATCGAGAAGGCCCGCCTTCTCGAGTATATATCCATTACCGCGTCCAAATCCTTAAGCGCGACCAGAATCGTGGCGAGGACGGCAAGGGTAATTATGATTTTGCGAAAACGCAATGGTGTGCTCTTGATTATTGGCTCGCGGCCCGGCGCTAGAAATTATCGACCGAAGGGAAGATAATTTCATGCCGGGCCACTGAGCCGCTTGCGACTACGGACTGCTAACTCTTCTTGTGGCGATCCCTTCTCATCCTTTTCTTTCTCTTGTGCTTCGCCATCTTGGCTCTTTTACGCTTACGTCCGCAAGGCATGATCCGATCACCCCCTAACAACGATTTAGTATATGACCTTATTCAGCGGGTACTCTATGATCCCCTGAGCGCCTGCGCGTTTCAGCTTCGGTATGAGGTCCCTGACCGTCTTCTCGTCTATGATCGTCTCAACGTCGACCCAGGCGGGGTCGGTCAGGTTCGCGATCGTCGGCTTCTTCATCGCCGGCAGGAGCGCCAGCACGGACTTCAGGTCGGTCTTCGCGACGTTCATCTTCAGGCCCACCTTCTCCTCGGCCAGTATCGCGCCTTTGAGGAGGAGCGCGAGGTTCTCGATCTTGGCGCGCTTCCACGGGTTGAGCCAGGACTTTCGGTTCGCTATGAGCTGTGTGGTAGATTCGCAGACGGTAGCCACTTCGCGCAGTTTGTTGGCCCTCAAGGACGAGCCGGTCTCGGTCACCTCGACGATAGCGTCGACGCCGATGATGGCCTTGACCTCTGTGGCGCCCCAGCTGAACTCGACATTGGCCTTCACCTTGTTCTTCTTCAGGTAATTCTTCGTGACGTTGACGAGCTCGGTGGCGATCGTCTTGCCCTGCAAGGCCTTCACGCCCTTTATCTTAGAATCCTGCGGCACGGCCAGCACCCAGCGGACCGGCCTCATCGACTGCTTCGCGTAGATGAGCTCGGCGACCCGCACGACGTTGGCGCCGTTCTCGAGTATCCAGTCGTTGCCGGTGATGCCGGCGTCGAGTATGCCGTCTTCGACGTAGCGCGCCATCTCCTGCGCCCTGAAGAGGATGCACTCGATATCGTCATCGTCGATCGACGGAAAATACGACCGGTCGCTGATCCCCACATAGAAGCCCGCCTTCCTGAACATCTTCACGGTCGCTTCCTGCAGGCTCCCTTTCGGCAGTCCAAGTTTAAGCTTTGTCTTCTCTTTGCTCATATATTCTCTTCGTCTCTTTCTTTATTTTACGCCTGTCATAGACGGTCCCGTCCTTCTCAACCCTCGTCTTCGGGTTGATGGCCCATCTCCTTCTGACTTTGACCGGCTTCTTCAAAGCCTTCTTCATGTCCCATAATTCTACATAATATGGATATAAATGTCAAGGCAAGAACGGGTGCGATTATGGCTTGACTACTCTTTCATACGATAATGAGCGCCGCGACCTTTGCCGACGAGTTCGATGATATCCGCTTCCACCAGCTTTGATACTTCTTTTAATATAGCCTGCCGGGACACGGGAAACATGTGCCGCAAGTCCCTGTTGGTGACTTCGCCTTTTTCCTTTATCCTCTCCAATATCTTTATCTGTTTCTGTGTCAGCTCTACCTGTTCGGCGCCGCTTTCTTTCGGTGTCAATTCCAATTTTTCAGCGATCTCCTTCACCCTGTTTACGGAAACCAGCATTCCTTCCGTAAAATATTCGAGCCACTGAGTAATATCGCCGTCGTTTTGCTGGGCCGTATTCAATGCCGCGTAATAGACCTGCCTGTTTTCATCATAGTGATCATCCAGCGCAAAGAATCGCCTGTGATCAAAACCGCTGCGGTATAATATAACCGACGCCATAAGCCTCGCCGTACGGCCATTGCCGTCGAGGAACGGATGTATCCGCGCCACCTCATAATGGGCTATGCCGGCCAGCAGGATCGGGTTCACCTTTTCTGCCGCATCCGAATTGAGCCATTCGAAGAATTCTTCCGCCAGCTGCGGCACATCGCCTGTTGGAGGCGGCATATATTCAACCACCTCCTTCAATCCTGTGCCGTCCAATACTCTTCGCCCCACGAAGACTTGCCGGTCCCTGAATGCCCCGCAATCTTTATCGTCTTTAAGCGTTCCTGCGGTTATGGTCCTATGCATTTCTAGGAAGAGGCGCGTATCCAGCGTCTTTTTTTCAGCATAGCGCGGGATAGCATCCAGGGCCTGTAAATAGTTGGCCACTTCCCTCTTATCCTTTTCCGTGGCAACAACATCTTTACGCTCTGCCAGATCCTTGACCTGCTCAAGAGTTAAAGGGTTGCCCTCAATACTGGTGGAGGAGTGAGCATTGTGCAATCGCGCTTCTTTCCGGAGCTTCAATTCCCATTTCGGTATAAGCCTGGCGTGCTCGATGATCTCCCTTCCGACCACTATCTGGGAGATATTATTGAGGATCTTTTCCGTTATCGTGTATTTTGGATTGAACTTCATATTTAAAGTATATCACATAATTTTATAAATGACAACCTAAACGACAACTTTAACGACAACGTAAAAGACAACTATAATGACAACCTATTTTTCGCGCCATTGGAGGCAAATTTTGACAAGTGCATGCCCTCACTATATAAGACGCTGAAAGGGCGGAAATTACTGCAAATTTTCAAAAGAAAATTTGCGTCCTGCGGGATTAAGTCAGGGATTTCAACTTTTTTAAAATAATTCGGTCGGGTCGGTTGCGAGAGAGGTATTGGCGGTGTGACTACAGGTACTTCTTGATGCAGGCGATGAGCTCTTCCGGGTCAAAGGGCTTCTTCACGCATTCGTTTCCTTATCTAGTCCCTGCTAAAGGGGTAGGATGATCTTGACGCTGGCGCCCTGGCCGACGACGCTGTCGATGAGCAGCCTGCCGTTATGGCTTTCGACGATCGATTTCGATATGAGGAGGCCGAGGCCTGTCCCCTTTCCCTCTTCCTTAGTCGTGAAGAACGGCTCGAATAGCTTCGCCAGGCCCTCTTTAGAAATGCCTGGGCCTGTATCGGTGATCTCGATGACGCATGCGGGCTTACCGCTCAATAACTCCCTGCCTGTGGACTTATACGTCTTTATCGTTATGGCGCCGCCGTCAGACATCGCCTCCATCGAGTTCTTCACGACGTTGAAGACGACCTGCTGGATCTGGTTTGAGTCGGCCGGCACGACTGAAGGGTCAGCGCCGATCTCCGAAGTGATGGTTATGCCGGATAAACGGGCCCGATACAACATCAGGTCCATGACAGGCTTTATCAGGTTTTCCGGCTTTACCTGCTGGGTCTTGAATTTAGACGGGCGGGCGAATTGTAAAAGCGCCTGCAGAACAAAATTCGCCCTGAGGCTCGCCTCTTTTATCTTCTCCAGCGTCGACGTCACCTCTGCATCATAGCGCGGCAACTTGGCCTCGAGGAACTCCGCGCCGCTCAATATGACACCCAGAGGATTCTTCACCTCATGCGCGATACCCGATGAGAAACTGCCGATGGCCGCCATCTTCTCCGACTGGATCAATTTGTGATGCGCATCCTTCAGCTCCTCCGCCGCCTTCTTGCGCTCGGTGATATCGCGGGCGGTCCCCAAGACCGCTATATTATCGCCGATCTTGACAGGGTGGGTCACGATCTCTGTTATTACGGTCGTGCCGTCCTTCCGTATCAGCATGAACTCATCCGGCCCTGTCGACATACCGGCCTTGTTCTTCTCAAGGAGCTCCCGTGCTCTCGGCGCCTGATCCGCCGACAAGAGACTCATCATAAAGTAATCCCCCCCCCTTTCATCTCATCCCTGTTGTAGCCGGTCAGGGCTTCCGCTCTTATATTGCCGTCTATTAATGCGCCTTTCAGGTCGGTAAGGAAATAGGCGTCCGGCGCGAATTCGAATAGCACCTTGAACCGCTCCTCGGAGCGCTTCATCAGTTCTTCGGCCTTCTTGCGCTCGGTGATATCCTCGCCTGAGATGAGCGCAGCTGTTGCCCTCCCCTCATCATCCCGCAACATGGTATTGTTCCAACCTATGAGCCGCTCTTCGCCCGTTGCGGTAATGACCATATCTTCGAAATATCCGAAAAGGCCTGCCTCCCCGTGAAACAGCCTTAAGAATATCTCCTTTACCTCCGCCTTTTTGCTTTTCGGAAGAAAATTGTCGAACCAGTTCTTGCCGATGATATCCTCTTTTTCATACCCCAGGATATCACAGCCCTTCTCGTTAACATAACTAACCGTGCCGTCTTTATTGATAATGAGCATTATGAATGCGGCGATATCCAGGTATGTCTGCGCCAATTCCTTTTCGTGCCGCAGCGCCTCCTCCGCCTTCTTGCGCTCGGTGATGTCCGTTACAGTCCCAAACATTTCTTGTGGCTTCCCAGCACTATCTCTGACGACTTTCCCTGTTGCAGTAATCCAATGAATTGTTTCATCCGGCCAGAGAATTCTGCATTCAAAATACAACCTATCGGTTTTCATTGCCCTATCAAAAGCTGCCTGGACAGAAGGCCTATCTTCTGTAATAATATGCTCAAAGAATATTTTTTCTCCCCATTCAGCTATCTTTTCCTTATAACCAAAAATTTGATCATGTCTTAAATTTCTAACAGAGGTATCTTTTATTAAATCAAGCTCCCAGACCCCTATTTGGCTTGCGGCTATAGCCAAATCTAGGCTAATTTTAGCTTTTTTCAGTTCTTCTTCAGCTTTCTTGCGCTCGGTGATGTCCTGTCCCTGGGCGATGATCGCTGCAACGGTCTTGCCGTCTTCTGCCAGGATCTTGGCGGAGTTCCAGATGACGGTCCGGACAGAGCCGTCAATATGCTGGATATCTATCTCGACACCCTCCCATCGCTGCTCTGAGAGTGTCTTCCGGATAAGACTTATGGAATTATCTACGAGGGCCGGCGGGAAGAGAAAATCGAGAGACTTGCCTAAGACATCTTTTGCCTTTCTTCCGGTAAGGGATTCGAAGGCGTGGTTGAACTGGGTTATCCGGAATTGAGCATCCCAAACAATGATGGGAGCATTCGCATAGGTGATCAGGTTATTAAGGTACTCGGTGGTCTCACGTAACGCCTCCTCAGCTTTCCTGCGCTCGGTGATGTCGCGGATCGTAATTAGGAACGCCTTCTCATTCAGCCACTCGATTTCAACCACCCGCATATCGCCCACGCCCAGATCTTTTCCCGGACGAAAGATATCGATCTCGGTTGATTCGCCATCCACCAGAGGCAGGCCAAAGTCCTTTCCGATGAAACTTTCCAATTTGCGGTTAAAGACCCTCTCAGCGGCAGGATTCATATACTCTATCTTTCCCTTTGCGTCGGTTACAATGATCGCATCCTGGCTCCAAAAGAAAATGCTGCGAAGCCTTGCCTCGGATTCCTTCAAGGATTGCGGGTCTATTTTATCCTGACCGCCCTCATCGGTTGATTTCTTCATCTATCTTCTCCAAGCGCCCTTCTCACCTGACCGCCACCAAGTCCAAGCCCAAGAGGACCTTTTCCTTGTTGCTTAGATCCCCGATGATCCTGGCCACCGGAGGAGGTAAGGTCCTGATCAAAGTCGGTGTAGCCAGAATTTTATCATCCTCAGCTAATTGGGGATGCTTTATCACATCGATCACCTTTAAGAAATAGACACCCTTGTAGTCTTCGTCCAAGATCTTTTTTAAGTTTATAAGCGCGGCCTTACTGTGAGGAGTCGCTCCTGTTACATAAAGCTTTAACACATATTTTACCGGCATTATCGGCCTTTCTGCCCCGAGCTTGTCGAGGGGCTATTCTTCGTATTTCTCACCTATTTTTATCCCACCTTTTTCAATTTCAAAACTAAAGATTTCCTTAGAGTGCTGGCTTCCGCGCATCTTAAGCACACTCAAAAGTTTCCTTACCTTCTGGCCCCTTTCTACATAAAGAAGTATGATAATCCCATCTAATAATGAGCTTAAGCGCATCTCATTGGTCACGAGGCTGCTCAATAACTGGCCGCGCGCTGCTCCAAAACTCGATGAAGCGAGATAATTCATTATACAGGTAATGCCATTGGCCTTAAAATCTCGGGACGCTTGAAGCAGAAACTGCCTGACCTGTTCATCGCCCATCGTGGCAGAGTATAAACTGGAAATCGAATCTATCACCACCCTCTTGGCATTGATGTTTCTTGCGGCATTTATTACCTTGTATAACAGTTTGTCATTGGAGATATCGATCAAGTTTGCGGTAACAAACTTAATCTTTCCTTCCTTCTCATAGCGGCTTAAATCCCAGCCATGCGTTAAAGCCGTCTTTTTTACTTGGTCTACGGGCTCCTCTAAAGCCACAAAAACTGTATTCTCACCCTCAACTATGCCCTGCCTTAAGAAATGCATGCCAAACATCGTCTTTCCGGTCCCGGTATTCCCGGAAACCAATATCATATGGCCTTGTGGTATGCCGCCACCTAAAATATCATCCAACCCTTTAATGCCAAAACCCTTGCGTATCTGAAAATCTGTCTTGGCAGTTGTGATTTCGATGGGAATTTTCGGATAGACAATCAGGCCTTGGTCAGTGATCTCATAATCTACGATGCCGCTGCGAAAACCTGTGCCTCTAAGTTTTATAACAAACATCCGACGCAAGAATTGCTGTTGGCCCTTGACTAATGCTATTTCAATCACGCCATCAGCCACAAATTCCTCTACTCCGTAGCGGCTCAGGCCTTGTTCCGGGCCAGACTTTTCTGCGGTCATGAGCGAAGTAACTCCTAAATCCTTTAACTTGGCAGTGATCTGGCAGAGCGCCTGCCTGACCACGTCTTTATTCTGGAATCTTGAGAAAAGGCTATCCAGGCTATCTATTATCAGCCGCTTTGCCTTTACTTTTTTAACGGCATACTTCACCCTTTCAATCAGCGGGCTTAAATCATAGTTTTGGCCACCCTCAATAGTTACATCTCTTAATGCGCTCGCATCTACAAAGGCAAGCTTTTTCTGAGCAACGAATGAAGCGTAATTCCAGCCAAATCCCCTGACGTTCTTAATAATATCCTTCTTGTCTTCCTCAAAGGTAACATAGACGCCGTTTTCCTTAAATTGAGTTATCCCCTGGTATATGAACTCATTCAGAATAACCGTCTTTCCGGTTCCGGCTCCGCCAACAATCAAGGTTGCCCTGCCTCTGGGCACTCCACCATCAAGTACCTCGTCAAAACCCCTGATGCCGGTAAAAACTTTTTCCACTGCGCCTTTTTCTGTTTTGCTTTTCATTTTCCCCTCCCTTACATCTTTCTCCTCGTCAGCACTTCCTCTATCTTTGCCTTCAGGGCGTCCGTCATGACAGGCTTCACGAGATAATCTTCGTTGTAGACGCTCATCGCCTCATCCTTTGCCTCCTCGGTGCCGATCGCCGAAAGCATGACGACCGGGATGGAGGCCGTCTCCACCGTCCCTTTAAGTTTTTTTAGGACGTCGAACCCGCTCAGGCCGGGCATGATGATATCGAGAAATATCAGGTCGGGCTTATCTTTGACCGCTGCGGATATGCCCTCCCTGCCGCTATTGGCGATGATCACTTGGTAATCGCCGCTCAATTCCAGGTTCTGTTTTATGAGTATGCATATGTCGCGTTCGTCATCGATTATCAGTATCTTCTTCATAGACAACTCCTTTTGCTCGTTATGGGGACATCACTACATCTTGCTTCTCAGCAACACCTCTTCTATCTTGGCTCTCAGGACATCCGTCCTTACAGGCTTCACGATATAATCTTCGCCGTAGAGACTCGTCGCCATCTCCTTCGCCGCTTCGGTGCCGACCGCCGTAAGCATAATGACCGGGATGGAAAGCGTCTCCGATATCTCTTTGAGTCTCTTCAGGACGTCGAACCCGCTCAGGCTGGGCATTATGATATCGAGGAGTATCAGGTCGGGCTTATCGCGGCGGGCGGCAGATATCCCCTCTTTGCCGGATGTTGCGATGATCACCTTGTAGCCTCCGCCCAGTTCCAGGTTCTGTTTTGTTATCAGGCAAAAGTCTTTTTCGTCATCGATCAGCAGTATCTTTTTCATGCGCAGCTCCTTCTGTTTTGTACTATCAGGCGAGAGGTAAGACGATCCTCACGATCGTACCCTTCCCTTTTTCGCTCGCGATAAAGATATCGCCTTTATTGCTCTTTAAGAACTCCTTTGAGACCGTCAGGCCGAGCCCTATCTGCTTTCTATCCCTCCTTGTTGTAAAGAATGGTTCGAAGATCTTCGGCAGGTTCTCTTTTGATATGCCCTCCCCCGTATCGGTGACCTCTATAGCGCATCTTGGCGTTCCCTGCGAGGGTTTTGCCGGCAACTCTTTACGCGCCGCTATAGTTACCTCTCCGCCCGTCGGCATTGCGTCGGCGGCATTCATCAGGACGCTGAGGAGGGCATGCTGTATCTGGTCGGCATCGGCTTCGACAGACAGGCCCTTTTCAGAGGAAGCGATGCTGAAGGCCAGCTGCCTGCCCTTGAGTTTCGGCTCAAGGAGCCTGACGGTATCGTTTATCAGCGTTTTGACATCGATCTTTCTCACTCTGTGTTCGGACGGCCCGGCAAGGCTCGTCAGGGTGTTGATTATGGCGTCTACCCGCATGACAGCATCGGAGACTACCCCGATGGTCGCTTTGCTATCCTTATCGGCGCCGCGCAATTTTGCCTGCAAAAATTCCATGCCGCCGAGGATGATGCCCAGCGGATTCTTTATCTCGTGGGCGGCGCCCACGGAAAACCTTCCCAGAGCGGCCATCTTCTCCGACAGGGTCAGTTCCTCCTGCAGCTTCTTTTGCTCGGAGATGTCCCGGACCGTGGCCTGCAGGAGATCTTCGCCCTTGAGGCCCATCCGCGTCAGGAGCACGGTGGCCGGGAAGTTCGTGCCGTCCATATGCCTGTGCGTCCATTCGAAGAAATGGGAGCCTTCTTTCATGGCCATGGCCATCATCTCCTGGGCCTTGACGGACGACGGCTTGCCGTCAGGCTGAAACTCGGGAGAGAGGTCTGCCGGCCCCATAGAAGTGAACTGTTTCTTATCCTTGCATCCGAACAATTCTATGGTTGCGCTGTTGGCATCTAAAAATCCCCGCTGGGGCGACGCTATCATGAGGGCGTCCCTCGATGACTCGAAGAGCGTCTTGTGCTTTTCCTCGCTCGCCCGAAGATCCATTTCCTTGTCCGCAAATTGGATGACCCTGATGGCAACGTCGCTTATGTTCTCGAGAAGAGCGAATTCTTCTGAAGAAAGAGCATGGCGCGAAAAGAGCGCCAGGACTCCCATCGTCTCCCCTTGCGGCGGGCGCAGTTGAAAGCCCGCGAATGAAACCAGGCCCAGTTCTCTTGCCCACTTATGGTCATGGACCCGGGGGTCGCCTGCCACGTCATTGGTCAGGAAGCCGGGATACTCACCCGACGCGATACCTCCGATCTTGTAACAGCCGAACGGCACGCGGGCGTGGATACCGCCGTCAATGTGTTTGTAGCGCCCTGAGCTGGAAACGAGGTGAAGACACCTGTCCCGGTAACGGCAAACATGGGGCCCGTCCGTAACTTTTGCGTGGACGCAGCCCGAACCACACCGGTCGCCCGGAGCTATAAGCCAGATACGGCAGAAATCGGCATCGAATATCTTTACAACGCCGTCGGTGATCTGTTTAAGTTTTTCTTCCAGCGTACCCGGGTCGAGCAAGGCGTCTTGCATCCGATTAAGTTTATTAATGCGTTCCTGCGAGCGCTTCCGTTCGCTGACATCACGAAAGACCACTACCGTCCCAACGACTTTGCCGCCTTCTCTGACAGGAGAAGCAGTATAGTCTACGAAAAAGCTTGTCCCGTCCTTTCTCCATAAGACCTCGTCCGTCACGTGGACAGTCTTGCCTTTTTTAAGCGCCATCAGGATCGGACATTCCTCACTGGGATACTCTGTCCCATCGGATTTGGAATGATGCCACAGCGAGTGAGAAGGGCATCCTGTGAGTTCTCCCGGTTCGTATCCAAGCGCTGTCGCCGCGGCTTGATTGACAAAGGTGTGCTTCCCTTCCTGATCCAGCCCAAGGATACCTTCCCCGGCCGACTCCAGGATGAGTTCGTTCCGGCCAGTAAGCCGCCGTACTTCCCGTTCCACAGATTTGCGCTCGGCGATCTCTTTGTTGAGGGTGTCTATCGAGACGATCTTCTTCTTCAGCTCTTCGGTCATCGTATCGAACGCCCTCGAGAGCTGCCCTACCTCGTCCCTGGCGGGAGTGCCGACCTTGTAGTCGAGATTGCCGGCGCCGACGACTTCCATCTCTTCCTGCAACCGGTTGAGTGGCCTGATTATGAACGAGGCGATGATCATGCCCAGCAGCCAGGCGATCATAGGCGCCAGGATGATGATCGCCAGAAAAATGATCCATAACTTCCGGAGGGGCGCGAAGGCTTCATTCGTATCGATCTCTGCCAGGAGGGCCCATTGCATCTCGATGATGTGCGCATTCGTACCCAGCACCATCGCTCCCGTGTAATCAGGGCATACGATCGTCTTCAGAGACTTCTCGCTTTCAGCGCCGCGGCGCATGCACAGCCTGAAATTCTCAGTATCTACCTTCTGCTTCAGAAATGTATTTTGCAGGCGCCTGGACGGGGTGATCATGTAGCCGTCTTTATTGACAAGATATATCTCACCTGTCCTGCCCAGGCCGGTCCTGTCCGTCGTTATACGGTTGAGGTCGTCTAAGGCAACTCTTACGGCAAGCACGCCTATGGTCTTTCCCGTATCGCGGTCCTCTACAGGCGCGGATACGGCTATGAGCGGCATCTTCAGGAAATCGGAATGATAAACATCTTTGAAGGATATCCTCTTTCGGCCTTCTGAAAAGATAGGGTCGGCAGACTTGTCCTGACTTATGCTCTCCGCATTGCTGGATGCGATCACCTTGCCGGCAGCGTCCATGAGCAAAAATTCGTATATGGCCGGGTTCGCCTCTTTGGTCCTCCTGAGCCTCACCATCGCTTCTTCAAACGCCTTCCCCCAGCCGGGATCATCTTTACCTGTCCGCAATAAATTTTCCAGGACGACGCTCTTGGATAGTTGCGCTACGGATATCTTGAGCATCTCCAGATATGTCTCGATGTGTTCTTCGCGTGACCGGGCAGTCGTCTCAAGATGCGCGGTTATCTCCGTCTTCAGGCTATTTTGGGCGATCTTAAAGAAGATGTGCGCGCAGATGGCGGTGAGGATGATGGCTGTTGCGAGAAATGAGAGGCTTATTTTTTGTGCTATCTTCATAGGGAGCCCCCATGGCCTTATATGAGCACGCTGTATATATTACATTATAATGGTTACGCGGAGAATATGGTAGTATTTTATTCTATCGACTTTTTCCTTGAATTAGGGGCCACTATAAAATATAATCTCTTATACTTCATACTTATCGCATCCACTTCAGAAGGAGACTCAAGATGCTAAAAGTATTCAGGAACAAGAATGTAACGAAGATGGTCCTGTGGGCGATCCTCATATTGATACTGCCTGCCTTCGTCCTCTGGGGAACGGGCAATATCGGGCGTTCGGGCCCCAAAGGGCCGACTTACGCCGGCATGATCGATGGCAGGAAGGTTTCGTTCGACCAATTTGGCCATGCACTAGTCGGAGTGAAGTGCCAGGTCATACTGAACTTCTTCAACCAGCCCAAGGTGCTCGACGAGTTCCTGAGCAACAAGGAGCTCATGGGAAAGATGACGTGGGACAGGCTCCTCATGGAGCGCGAGGCGAAGAAGGCGCGCATAACGGTCTCCAACGACGAGGTCGTGAAGTTCGTGAAGACGCATCCCATATTCAACAGGAACGGGCAGTTCGACACGAGGATCTACGACTACGTCCTGCAGCGCGTGCCGATAGACCCGCGGTCGTTCGAAGAGATCGTCAGGGAGAGTATCACCCTGCAGAAACTGAACGATTCGATGGCCAAGGATGTGGCCGTGACGGACGAAGAAGTCTTCGAGATATACCGGAGAGAGAACGAGAAGTTCAAATTATCTTATGTCGTCTTCGCCGCGGACGCCTTTATAGACAAGGCCGCGGTGGATGACGCCGTCATGAAAGATTATTACGAATCCCACAAGAGCGAATTCACCATCCCGGCCAGGACGCTCGAGGACGGGACAGTCTCCGAAGGCGGGGTCGCGAAGTTCGAGGATGTGAAGGACAATATCAAGGGATTCCTCGCGGCTGTAGAGGCGCGCAAGCTCGCACTCAAGGCCGCCGGCGAGTCTTACGATAAGCTAAAGGGATCGATCTCAAAGGATGGGGCGACTTTCGAGGCAGCCGTTGAGGCCCAAAATTTGAAGAAGCTAGAGACGCCGTTCTTCTCAAGGACCGAATATGTCGAGGGCATAGGCGAGGCTTTCCCGCTCACCGACGCCGCAGTGAAGCTGAAGCCCGGCGAGATATCCCCGCCCGTCGAGACGCGTAGAGGCGCCGTCATATTCAAGGTGGCGGAGGTCCAGAAGTCGGACGAGGAGAAGTTCAAGAAGGAAAAGGAAGAGTACGCGAAGAAGGCCCGCGAGACAAAGAAGATCGCGATACTCGAGAAATGGCTGCGTCAGCTGGAGCTCGCCAACCGCGCCATCATAGATTTCAGGGATTACGAGAAGTACTATCGTTAGATCTGGGCATTTCTTCAGACATTTCCCAAATAGACGTGTTTCAGCTTCTCCCGCGCTATCCGCCCCGCCATCTCGAGCGTCTTCACCGGCGTCGGCGGGAGGGTCATCTTGTAGCATGGGAAGTACCGCGAGAAATGGAGCGGTACCTCAGGCCCGAGGTTGTCGTATATCCAGTCGACTTCCTTCCGGATCATCTCTTCGGAATCGTTCAAGGTCGGTATGATTAGCGTTGTCAGCTCTATGTGGCAGCTCTTCGCCGAGCGCTTTATAACCTCCAGGACCGGCTTCAAGGCCCCTTTGCATATCTTCGAATAGAAACCTTCGTCGAACGACTTCAGGTCTATATTCATAGCACCTATATACGGCAGCATGCCCTCGAGCGGCTCCATATTGACATAGCCGTTCGTAACGAGGACGTTTTCGAGGCCTCTTTTCTTCGCAAGCTTCGCGGTGTCGAGGACGAACTCATACCATATGAAGGGTTCGTTATAGGTGTAGGCGATGCCGAATGAGCCGTGCTCTTTGGCCCTCTCGATGAGCGCCTCTGAGGTTATATCCTGGGTTGGCGCATCGAGGTCCTGGGAGATATGCCAGTTCTGGCAGAAGTCGCAGTGGAAGTTGCAGCCTTTGGTTCCGACGGAGAGGATCTCTTCGCCGGGATGGTAGTGGTAGAGGGGCTTCTTTTCGATCGGGTCGAGGGCGATGCCTGTCGTCTTGCCGTACGTCTCGGCGTAGAGCACGCCGTCCTTATTTATCCTGATGCCGCAGGAGCCGCGCCTGCCCTCAGGGATGAGGCACTCGTTCGGGCATAGGTGGCAGTGGACTCTTTTCCCATCAAGCTTCTCGTAGTACAGGGCTTCCTTCACGGCAATGCCCTCTATTTCAGAAAATGCTTCAGCTCCTTCATGAACTGGCCGACGTCCCTGAACTGCCTGTAGACGGAAGCGAACCGCACATACGCTATCTCGTCGACATCATGGAGGTGCTTCATGACCAGCTCCCCTATCTCGCGCGAAGCGACCTCCCTGTCGTGCTTCCGCTCCAGGTAACGCTCGATATCGTCGACGAGCTTCTCGATCCGCTTTACGCCGATAGGCCTCTTCTCGCAGGCCACGAGGATGCCCTTTATCAGCTTCTCGCGCTCAAAGGGCTCACGCCTGCCGTCCTTCTTTATGACCATGAGCGGCACGCGCTCCACGTATTCGTAGGTTGTGAAGCGCCGCTTGCACTTCAGGCACTCGCGGCGGCGCCTGACGCTCGCGCCGTTCTTAGAGCCGCGCGAATCGATGACGCTGTCGTTCCTGTTCCTGCAGTATGGGCATCTCATAGTTCACTCTGAATTTTTACCGCTGTTACTTAAGGGATTTTTACGGGTCCTGCCACTCCCTTGCCTTTTTCTTTGAAGGGCTGTGTCCCGTACCCTTGCGCGTCATACTAGTCGATGACGCCAACCCCACCCCGGACCGCCCTTATTGCGAAAAAGGCTCGGGATTGTCACCCGTAAAAATCTCTGCATACTATCAGTCAGTAAAAATTTTTCGCTCAGCCGATGGCGGAACCTTTGCGTGCCGCCGAAGCTGGTCTTAAAATTTTTGATTCCTTATGGCGATTTAGCAAGGCCGATGAAACCTGTCAACAGTTAGCCAGTGGTCCGGGTTCATCGGCCATCAAAAATTTTAGACAGCGAGCGAAGATGCCTAATCTGAGCGAGCGTCAAGCGGAGGCGGCCGCAAAGGTAACCGCCTTCACGTTGGGACGAAAAATTTTTACTTCACCTCACCACCCTGACCTTGATCTTCGCCTCTTTCAATAGGTCCTTCGACATTTTGTCGGGATAGTCGCCCTTTATGACGATCTCCTTTATCCCGGCATTGATGAGCATCTTGGCGCAGATGATGCAGGGTTGGATCGTGGAATAGATGGTGGCGTCCTTGACCGACGTGCCGTGGAGCGCGGCCTGGAGGAACGCGTTCTGCTCTCCGTGTAACCCGCGGCAGAGTTCGTGGCGCTCGCCGGACGGGACCTTGAGCTTCTCGCGGATGCAGCCGACGACGCTGCAGTGCTTTATCTTCGAGGGGACGCCGTTATAGCCTGTGGCAAGTATGCGCTTGTCCTTCACCAGGACCGCGCCGACCGACCGCCTGAGGCACGTCGAGCGCTTCGATATTAGGTCGGCGATGCCGAGGAAATATTCGTCCCAACTCGGCCTTGTGTCCCGCGAACTGCGGCTTTTGGATTTTTTCATTCTTTTTCGAGCCTCTTTATCAGATCCTTATAGAGCGGGAACTTGCTGACGAGCGCACCCACCTCTTTGCGCACACCCGCCGCGACCTTCTCGTCGGCCGGGTTCGACAGAACCTCGTCGATCATGTGCGCTATCTTTATCATATCGGCCTCTTTCATGCCGCGCGTAGTCACTGCCGGCGTCCCGATGCGGACGCCGCTCGCGACAAAAGGCGACTTCGTATCATAGGGTATGAGGTTCTTGTTGATGGTGATATTCGCCCTGTCGAGGGCTGCTGCCGCATCCTTGCCCGTAATATTCTTTGCGGTGAGGTCGACGAGGAAGAGGTGCGTGTCTGTGCCGCCCGCCACTATCCTGTATCCTCGAAGAGCCATCTCGGCGGAAAGCGCCTTGCAGTTCTTCAATATCTGACCTTGGTACGTCTTGAACTCAGGCTTCAGGGCCTCTTTGAAACAGACGGCCTTGGCGGCTATGACGTGCATGAGCGGCCCGCCCTGCAGGCCCGGGAAGACCTCGGAGTCGATCTTCTTTCCGAACTCTTTCCGGCACATGATGAAACCGCCGCGCGGCCCGCGCATCGTCTTGTGCGTCGTCGATGTGACGAACTCGGCGTATTCGATGGGGTTCTCATGAAGCCCGGCCGCGATGAGGCCGGCTATGTGCGCGATGTCGACGAAGACGAACGCTCCGACGGCGTCGGCTATCTGCCGGAACTTTTTGAAATCGAGCGACCTTGGATACGCGGAAGCGCCTACCAGTATCATCTTCGGCCTGTGTTCTTTCGCCAGGGCCTCCACCGCGGCGTAGTCTATCATCTCCGTCTTGCGGTCGACTCCGTACGGTACTATCTTGTAAAATTTTCCCGAGAAGTTGTGCGGGTGGCCGTGCGAAAGGTGGCCGCCGCAGGCGAGGTCCATCGCGAGCACCGT
>Ga0315276_10000137_pt1 | contig 59403 bp, 48 predicted proteins | sample YL17G05_0_MG_FD_204542 | JGI IMG/M metagenome (GOLD analysis project Ga0315276, IMG submission 204542) | Sediment microbial communities from Yellowstone Lake, YNP, Wyoming, USA - YL17G05_0 | ecosystem: Environmental > Aquatic > Freshwater > Lake > Sediment | place: USA: Wyoming | collected...
AGCTGTCGAGGGAGAGGACGGCTCATCCGCCATACGATGTCAGGAGCAGGGCCGATATCGACCGGCTGAAGACCGAGTTCAGTCTCGCGAACGAGGTTCTGAGGAGAAGGCATGACCTGTTCGTGGTCCCCTTGCGGGATAGGAGCTCTCAGATCGTGGCGCTGATATACGCGTCCGAGAGGAAGGCCGAAGAGGTGTTCGAGAAGGACCTGCTGGAGCTCATCAGCGTGTTCGGGTCGATGGTCTCACTGGCATTCAGGAACGCGGGCTTGATAGGTGAGATAGTCCAGAGCAACGAGGACCTCGAGATGCTCAACCATCTGCTGTTCCACGACATGAGCAACTACAACACCGGAATGGATTTCTACGTCCAGATGGCTGGCAACGCCTCCCTCCCAGAAGAACAGCGTGTGCAGGCCCTCGCAAAAACGAGGAAGCAGCTGGAGCTCAGCAACGATCTGATCTCCAGGATCAAGAAGCTCGCGTTCATAAGGGAGAAGGGGTCCGAGCGGATGCTGAGCGTGGACCTCGTGTCCATGCTGAGGTCGCTTGCTGATGAGATCAGAGATTCCCGGGCAGACAAGCGCGTCACGATCAACCTGCACGCTGACGAGCAGATGTGCATGACGAGGGCGAACGAGCTCCTCCATGACCTGTTCCAGAACCTGCTGGGCAATTCGATCAAGTATACGCCGAAGGATACGGTGGTTGTCGACGTCCGTATCACGAAGGTGACAGAGCAGAATCGTGACTGGTGGGACACGGCCATCGTCGACTACGGGGTCGGCATACCCGACGATAAGAAGGAGCTCATATTCACGAAGTTCGCACCGCGGGTGTCCGGCGGGAAGGGCATAGGGTTGGGACTCTCCATCGTAAAGACAATCGTCGACAACTATGGCGGACGCATCTGGGTCGAGGACCGTATAAGAGGGGATCATTCATCAGGGTCGGTCTTCCACGTGCTGCTCCCGGCGGTTTCGTGAGCTTCTTGCCGTTCTGAAAGGAGTCGGAAGTGGGGTAGGCCGGATTTGAACCGACGGTCACGTGGTCCCGAACCACGGATCATACCAAGCTAGACCACTACCCCATCCGTGCTGGGCGGTGCAGGGATAGAATGGGGTCTTATTAATGTATAGTGCACGGCGGCGATGCGAAGGGTTACACATCGCGTTCGATTGACCGCGCATACAAGGCATCAGCCTCTGAGAGCCCGTTGCGGGCGCATGGGAATCGCCGTGGGCAGAGACCATTATGACTGGCTTGGAGAAGGCAATGTGCCCGGGCCAGCACGGTTCGTCTTTTGCCGTTACTCCTATACGGCAACTATTTATATCGACAAGTTTCTCCGTCAACTATGCGGGACCAGGTAAGGGAGAAGGTCGCAGGGGAGATATGCCTCTCCGACGAGCCTGGGAAGACCATCAGGAAGTGGAGAGAGCAGTTCAAGATCTCACAACAGGAGCTCTCGAGACATCTCGGCATCTCGCCGTCCGTGATAAGCGACTACGAGGCCGGACGCAGGAAGTCCCCGGGCATAGTGACGATCAGGAAGATCGTGGACGCGTTCCTGGAGATAGACGAGAAGACCGGGGGGAGCGTGCTCAAGCAGTACTCGCTCGCCGCGAAGACCGACTCGATCATCTCGATCAAGGAGTTCGCGCACGAGGTCCTGGCAACCGATCTCGTGGACAAGATAAGCGGGGACAACCTCACGCCCGCGATATCCCTCGACAAGCACATCCACGGATACACGGTGATAGACAGCGTCCGGGCGATCACATCCCTGAGTTCCTTCGATTATCTGAAGATCTACGGGTGGAGCAGCCAGAGGGCGCTCGTGTTCACCGGGGTCAGGTTCGGCCGATCCCCGATGATCGCGATAAGGGCGCACCCGCTCAAGCCGGCCATGGTGGTTTACCAGAAGCCGGAGCAGGTGGACGAGCTCGCGATAAGGCTCGCCGAGCTCGAAGGGATACCGCTGATCAGGACCGAGCTGTCCGCGAGCGACCTGGTCGACAAGCTTCACTCACTTGGTTGAACGAAAGGTGGAGTCTGAATGAAGGTTGGAATTGTCAGCTACGGAGCGTATGTGCCACGCTACAGGATCACGCCCGACGAGATCGGGAAGGTCTGGGGAGTAGATGGGAAGGCCATGGGCAAGGGTCTGATGATATTCAGCAAGTCAGTACCTTCGCCGGACGAGGATACGATCACCATCGCGGTGGAGTCCGCGAGGAACATGATGCGGAGGTGCGACGTGCATCCCAAGGACATCGGGGCGCTATATGTCGGCTCCGAGTCGCACCCCTACGCGGTCAAGCCATCGGGGACCATCGTCGCGGAGGCGATCGAGGCGTCGCCGGACCTGATGGTCGCGGACTTCGAGTTCGCGTGCAAGGCGGGGACCGCAGCGATCCAGACTTGCATGGGGCTCGTGGGCGCTGGCCTCGTCAAGTACGGCGTCGCGATAGGGGCGGACACATCGCAGGGAGCTCCCGGGGACGCCCTCGAGTACTCTGCATCCGCGGGCGGCGCGGCGTTCCTGATAGGCTCGGAGAAGATCATAGCGACGCTCGACCACACGTACTCATACACGACGGACACCCCCGACTTCTGGAGGCGGGAGGGGCAGATGTACCCCCGGCACGGGGGCAGGTTCACGGGAGAGCCGGCGTACTTCAAGCATGTCGTGAGCGGGGCGAAGGGGTTGATGGAGCGGAACAAGACCGCTCCGAAGGACTATACGCACGCCGTGTTCCACCAGCCGAACGGCAAGTTCCCTACGAGGGTGGCCAAGCAGCTGGGGTTCACGGACGACCAGATCAAGACGGGGTTGGTGGTGCCGCACATAGGCAACACCTACTCCGGCGCTGTCCCGCTGGGCCTGTCGGCCATCCTGGATGAGGCGAAGCCGGGTGACAGGATATTCGCGGTGGCCTACGGCTCGGGCGCCGGCTCGGACGCGTTCGACATCACCGTCACCGAGGAGATGAAGGACTTCCGGAGGGACAGGGCACCGACCGTGAAGGAGCTCATCGCGAACCCGAAGTTCCTGGACTACGCGACCTATGCGAAGTTCAGGGGCAAGATAATCCTGGGGAGTGAGTGACCATGAGGAGGGTTGCGATCATAGGCGTGGGCGACACGGAGTTCGGAGAGCTCTGGGACGCCTCGTTCAGGGAGATCGGGATCAAGGCCGGGCTCGCGGCGGTCGCGAGCGCGAACATCACCGCGGACAAGATAGACGCGGTCTACGTTGGCAACATGTCCGCCGGACGGTTCATCGAGCAGGAGCACATAGGCGCCCTGATAGCCGATTACTCCGGCCTCGCGCGGGACCACATACCCGCTACGAGGATAGAGGCGGCAGGCGCCTCCGGAGGGCTCGCGCTCAGGCAGGGCTTCATGGCCGTCGCGTCGGGGCTGCACGACATAGTCGTCGTCGGTGGAGCCGAGAAGATGACCGACGTGAGCGATGTCGAATCGGCGATGATACAGTCGTCAGCCGCAGACCAGGAGTGGGAGACGGTGCTGGGCGCCACGTTCCCCGGCCTGCACGCGCTCATCGCGCACAGGCACATGCACGAGCACGGCACGACCAGGGACCAGCTGGCGGATGTCGCAGTCAAGAACCATAAGAACGGTTCGTTGAACCCGAAGGCCCAGTTCCAGAGGGAGATCAAGCGGGAGACGGTCCTGGGATCGCCCATGGTGGCGTCTCCCCTGCGCGTGTTCGACTGCGCGCCCAGCTCGGACGGGGCCGCGGCCGTGGTGCTGTGTCCCCTGGACCATGCGAAGAACTACACCGAAATGCCGATAGAGATATTGGGGTCCGGCCAGGCCAGCGACACGCTCGCGCTCCACCACAGGAAGGACATATGCACGATGGAGGCGACCAAGGTGGCGGCCGCGCGCGCGTTCAAGATGGCCGGTCTGTCGCAGAAGGACGTCGACATCGCCGAGGTCCATGACAACTTCACCATCAGCGAGATACTGGCGATCGAGGACCTGGGGTTCTTCAAGAAGGGCGAGGGCGGGAAGGCGACCGAGGAAGGCCGCACATCCCTCGGCGGGGAGATCGCCGTGAACACGTCCGGCGGCCTCAAGGCCAGGGGAGACCCGATCGGCGCGACGGGCCTGGCCCAGGCCGTGGAGATCGTCACGCAGCTCAGGGGCGGCGCGGGCAAGAGGCAGGTCAAGGACGCATCCGTCGGTCTGACCCACAACGTGGGCGGCACCGGTGCGACCGTCGTGGTACACTTGCTCAGGAGGGTCTGACATGGCAACGGCTCCGAGGTACTGGCGGGAGAACCCGAGCAGGTACAACATGTACGGGATCAAGTGCAACAGCTGCGGCAAGTGCTTCTTCCCCCCGAGGGTCATCTGCCCTGTGTGCCACAGGAAGAGCGTGGGCAAGATAGAGACGATCAAGCTCAAGGGCGAGGGGAGGATATTCTCGCTGTCGGAGGTGCACGAGGGCCTCGAGGAGCTGTCCCTGCAGCGGCCCTACGTGCTCGCGATGGTGGAGCTCGACGAGGGCCCGAAGGTCACCGGCCAGGTGATCGACTGCGACCCGTGCGACATGAAGATTGGGACCAAGGTGAGGGTCACCATGCGCAAGCTGAGCGAGGAGGGCCCCTCGGGGGTCATACACTACGGATACAAGTTCATCCCCGTGCCCGAGAAGTCTCCCTGAGTGCGAACGTTAAGTTCAGGTACGGATAGGCTTATTCGCCATCAACTCAGGTGCTGTGCTCTAGATGAACGGACCCGGACCAAGGAACCAAGAGACGGTGTCGATCGACGGGAGCAGTCTTAGCCTGGACCAGGTCGCCGCCGTCGCGCGAGGGAACGCCCCGGTGGCTCTGGCCCCGGATGCGAAGGACCGGATGGCCGGTGCCAGGAAGGCCCTGGAGAAGCTCGTGGAGGACGGCGCGACCATATACGCCGTGAACACAGGCGTGGGCGACCTCGTCGACCACAAGATACCCCCGCACGAGCTGAAGGCGCTCCAGGTCAACCTCCTCAGGAGCCACGCATGCGGTGTCGGGGACCCCTATCCGAAGGAGGTGGTCCGCGCGATGATGCTCCTCCGGGCGAACGCGCTCGCGAAGGGCTACTCAGGGGTCAGGCCGGACATCGTGGAGATGCTCGTCTCGATGCTGAACTCGGGCGTCCACCCGAAGGTCCCCAGGCAGGGGTCCGTTGGCGCGAGCGGAGACCTGACCATGCTCGCTCACCTCGGGCTGGTCCTCATAGGCGAGGGTGAGGCGGATGCCGGCAACGGGTTCGAACCCGGGTCAAAGGCCCTCGAGAAGAGGATCCTGAGGCCCGTGGTCCTCGAGCCGAAGGAGGCGATCTCGCTCATCAACGGCACCCAGGCGATGACCGCCCTCGGGTCATTGGCGGTCCAGGACGCGGCCAACCTCGCGGACAACGCCCAGATCGTCGCCGCGATGTCCCTCGAGGCCCTGAAGGGCACCTCGAGCGCCTTCGATATCAGGATATCCCAGGTCAGGCCCCACCCGGGCCAGCTGAGGGTGTCCAGGAACATGCTCTCGCTCCTCAAGGGATCCGAGATCGCCCTATCGCACAAGCACTGCTCCAAGGTGCAGGACGCGTACTCCCTCAGGTGCATACCGCAGGTCATCGGGGCCAGTCTGCAGGCCATCTGGTGCGCGAAGGATGTCGTGGGGGTCGAGATCAACTCGGCCACCGACAACCCGCTGTTCTTCCCGGAGGACGGCACGGTCGTGTCGGGCGGCAACTTCCACGGACAACCCGTGGCGCTGGTCATGGACTACCTCGGACTCGCGGTCCACGAGCTCGGCAGCTACTCCGAGAGGAGGGTCGCGAGGCTGGTCGACCACAAGCTGAGCGGGCTCCCCTCCTTCCTCACGAGCCACGTGGGCGTGAGCTCGGGCATGATGGTGCCTCAGTACGTCGCCGCGTCCCTGGTCTCGGAGAACAAGGTGCTCGTCCACCCTGCGTCCGCGGACTCGATCCCCACGAGCGCGAACCAGGAAGACCACAACAGCATGGGCACGATCGCAGCCTGGAAGGCGAGGGAGATAATCGTCAACGTCACGCGGGTGATGGCGATCGAACTCATGGCGGCTGCCCAGGGGCTGGACTTCATATCAACGGCCTCCAGCGCGCCTGTAGAGAGCGTGCGCCACGCGCTCCGCGCGCGGGTGACAAGGCTCGAGGCCGACCGGTCGATGGCCGCGGACATAGAGACCATCTCAAGGATGATCTCAGAGGGCGTCTTCGTGCAGGCGGCCGCGCGCAACTGCGGCTTCGAGCGGACCTGACGGTTCCGATACCTTGAACTTCTCCTATGCTCTTCCGAGTGACTCCGGAGGGTTTCTCTTGGAGGACCTAGCAAGGAAGACCATCGACCACGCGGTGAAGGCAGGCGCACGGTTCGCCGACCTGAGGATGGAGTCGTCGACTGGAACGAACATCGTTGTCATGGACGGGAAGACGAAGACCGTGACCGCGCAGATCGAAGCAGGATGCGGGGTCAGGGCGTTCATCGGAGGGGCGTGGGGTTTCGCGGTGACGAACGAGCTGTCCCTGGGTTCCCTCAAGACCGCCGCGGAATCCGCGGTGAAGATGGCCAAGGTCGCGCAGGCGAAGGCGAAGATCAAGTTCGACATCAAGGCTGGCAAATCGGTCGTCAAGACCGACGAGTACCCCTGCCGTGAGAAGCCCACCGAGATACCCGTCGAGGAGAAGCTCAAGTTCGTCCTGTCAAAGGACAAGGCCATGCGGGCCCGGGACAAGCGGATCGTCAGCACCAACGCGAGGTACGACGACTTCGAAGGCGTCAGGGTCGTCGCGAACTCCTTCGGGACCGCGGTGACGACCAAGGAGACCTGGACATTGGGCGCGTGCAGCGCGTGGGCGAAGTCGGATGGCGTCATGCAGCGCGGGCACGCATCTGTGGGCAACGTCGGAGGGCACGAGCTGATGAGCACCGCAGATGCGGTGGGGCTGGGCGAGGAGGCGGCCGAGATGGCCATAAGGCTCCTAGATTCCAAACCAGTCCCTGCGGGCAAGTTCACGTGCATCCTCGACCAGAAGATGACCGGGCTCATGGCTCACGAGGCATTCGGACACGCGTGCGAGGCGGATGCGATCCTCGCGGGCGCCTCGGTCCTCGAGGGTAGGGTCGGGGAGGTCGTTGCGAGCGAGGAGGTCAGCCTGATAGACGACCCGACGGTCGAGAGCACCTTCGGCTACTTCAAATACGACTGGGAGGGCATCAAAGCCTCGAAGCACATGCTCATCGACAAAGGTGTCCTGAAAGGGTTCATGCACAACATCGAGACGAGCAGCAGGATGGGTTCGACGCCGAACGGCTCATCGAGGGCCCAGGCGTTCAACAGTCCGCCCATCATCAGGATGAGCAACACCTATATCGGCGGAGGCAGCTGGAAGAAGGACGAGCTGATCGAGGAGCTCAAGGACGGGCTCCTGATACAGGGCGCCCAGTACGGCTATGTCGAACCCGCCAAAGGCCAATTCATGTTCAAATGCGACGAGGCATACGCCGTCAAGAACGGGGAGGTCGGGGAGAGGTATCGGGACGCCTCCCTGTCGGGCGTCATTCTGGAGGTCCTGAAGAATGTCAGAGGAGTCGCGAACGATTTCATCCTTGGGGACCCGGGCTACTGCGGCAAGGGCGGACAGAGCGCGAGGACGACCGACGGCGGACCGCACATATGCATATCTGATGTAGTCGTCGGAGGGTTGGCGTAGGAGGTGTCATGATGGCGGAACTCATCTCGATCGCGGGCAAGGCAGTCAAGTCGGTGACGAAGCTCGGAGCGACACACTGCGACGTCCTAGTGACGAACACCAGGACCCTGTCGGCCGACATAGAGAAGGGGTCTGTGAAGCAGGCGAGCATGGCCAACGACCCCGGAGTTGCGATAAGGGCGTTCAGGAACGGGTCTTCCGGGTTCGCCTATTGCACGGGCCACGACGCTAAGTCGATCGATAGGGCCGCGTCCCTGGCGGCCTCTCAGGCGAAGGCTGGCACGCCGGATTCTGACTTCAAAGGCCTCCCGGAGAAGGCCACACCGGCCAAGGTGGGCGGGCTCTTCGAGCCCAAGGTCGCGGACCTGGGCTCCGACGATGTCGTGGGGATGGTGATGGAGCTCGCGGCGATCGCGGGGGACGACAAGAGGATATACTCGTCGAACGCGTCCGTGAACATATCGGTGTGCGAGGTCGCGCTGGCCAACAGCAACGGCATCGAGATGACTCAGAAGATGTCCTCGCATGACATGGTGGCTGAGTCTGTCGCGAAGGACGGCTCCGACATGTTCTCGGGCTTCGACTTCTATTCGAGCAGGAGGTTCAACGCGGACGCGCTGCGTGAGGTGGGCGAGAGCGCACGCGAGCACGCGATCAAGGGCCTGTCGCAGACGAAGATCGAGACCGGGGACTACCCGGTCGTGATGGACCCGCTGGCCCTGGGGTTCCTGCTGGCCAACGCCGTCGGCGCGGGGGTCAATGCGGACAGCGTCCAGAGGAAGAGGAGCTACCTCGCCGGGAAGCTCGGCAAGAAGGTCGGGGCGAGCCTCTTCAGCGTGACCGACGACCCCACAATCGAGTGGGCGGTCGGGAGCACGGCGTTCGACGGCGAGGGCACTCCCGCGAGGAAGAAGGCGGTCATCGACAAGGGGAAGCTCAGCTCGTACCTCTATGACAGCTACACCGCTGGCAAGGACTCGGTCCGGAGCACCGGGAACGCGTCGCGCGGGGGGTCCGCGTGGAGCTACAGGAGCCCGCCGTCCATATCGATATCCAACCTCGTGGTCCACGAGGGGAGATCCACGTTCGACCAGATGGTCCGCGAGACCAAGAACGGAGTCTACCTGAGGGCGACCTTCGACCACCCGAACCTGGCGACGGGCGAGTTCTCGGGGCTCATGATGGAGAGTTACAAGATAGACGACGGAGAGATCGGTCCATCGATCCGCCAGGCTACGATAGGCGTGGGGCTCGTGGACATGTTCAACAGCATCGACATGGTGGGCAAGGGGCACAAGGACTGCTTCGGGGTGAGGACCCCCGCGATAAGGATATCGAAGGCCAGGATAGGCGGGTCCGCCTAGAAGCTGTACTTCTGTCCGCAGACCGGGCACTGCCCGACCCTCTTCGCGCAGGCCAGGTGCAGCCGGTTGCCGCACCTGCACGCGACGATGTCGAACCCGGGCTTGATCCGCCCTTGGCAGGAGACGCACTTGGTCATCTCGGAGGCCCTGCTGAGCTTGAACGGGGGGCCCGGCGCGAATGCCGTCACCGTGCCCTCGACCTCGAAGGTCTGCAGCCTCCCGTCGGACTGCCTCCTGGCGGTGATGTTCGCCCTGATGGGGATGCTGCCCGTGCGCTTCGGGATGATGGTCGCCCTGAGCTCCTCCTCGGAGTCAGGCCTGAGGAGGTCCATGGCCGACACCTCGACCACTTCGAAATCGCCTCCGATCTCCATCTGGATGTCCTTCGCCAGGGCCTTCCCGACGTTCTTGAGCCTCACCGTCACGACGCCCTCAGCGCCCTCCTGGAGCCCGGCGGTCGAGATGGTGCCCGTGATGTCCGGTGAATATGATTCTATCAACGTCTTCGCGGTGTCGAGCGCCTCGGCCACGAACTCGATCGCGGAGTCGTAGTCCTTCTCCTTCTCTATGTCCGCGAGCGCCAGCAGTCTCTCCGACTCCCGGCTCGAGATGCCGAACCGCCTGAGGATCTCTATCGCGCTCTCGGCAGCGATCGAGATGTCGGTGTACTTCTTGTGAGCATCCTCCATCGCGAGGATCTTCTGGTCGGCGTTCATCATGATCTGGAACGCGACTCCGGAATCGCCAGCTTCGCTGGCCTGCTTCGCCTCTTCTATCATTTCCTCGACGGGCCTCACGGACGCCCCGAGGCGGGCGAGCGTTTCGAGCCTGCCCCTCACGTCGCCTACGAGGCTGTTCATCTTCTTGCCGATCATGTCAAGGCATACGGTCCTGCACGCCTCGGCCTGCTGATAGGCGAAGTCCCAGAGCTTCTCCGAGAACGATGTGCTAGCGACCTCTAGGAGGTCCTCGCAGGCCTTCGTGTTTATGCCCATCGACTTCGCTCTCGAGATCATCTCCGTGTTCTGGTTCACCACATCCTTGATGGAGTTCTCGAAAAGATTCACCGCTTTCGCGGAGCATCTCCTCAGGGCTTCCCTGCATCTCCCGAACTCGTGGGATGAGATGTACTCCTGCGCCATGTCCAGCATCTCGTCGCATTCGGCGGTGTCTATTCTGACCTTCTTGAGCCTGTCGACCTGCTCCTTGACCGAGCTGAACTCTATCCTGGCGCTGTCGAGGTTCTCGCCCATCAGGTGCAGCTCGTCCCCGCTCTCGATGGATGCAGTCAGGGCTTCGACGAACTTGCCCTCCGCGAGGTACGACTCCGCTTTCCTCACGAGGTCCGCGACGAGCTGGTTCTTCGTGCCCTGGGCGAGCGCTTCCTCGTACTTCGCCCTGGCGGTCTCCACCGCCCTCGTGCCGACCTCGCGCTGGAGCTCGGCCCGCTCCATCTCGACCTCGCACTTCATGGCCAGCTTCAGGGAGTCCTTGTACCTCCCCTCGTTGAACGCCTGCAGCCCCTCGGCGACGTATCTCTCGGCCATGCCAAGGGGAGCGCCTTCGGAGGAGGCCTTTTCGATTCTCTCCTTGAGCTTGTCGAGCGTGGCCAGGGTCCTGGACCTCGTGATCTCCGAGGAGGCCTCCGAGGACTTCCTCGATAGTTCGAGTGCGATCGCGTATTGATGTCTCGTGAGCGCATCGACCGCCTGCTCCAAGAGCTCCCGTGCCCGCCCGACCTCCATGTCCAGGGTCTCCGCGTCCTTCAGGTTTCCCCTCGCGACGCGGATCTCCACGGCGGCCTGGGCGCTCAGGTTCTTCACATGGTCTATGTCATCCTTCGCGGATTCGATGCACTTGATCGCTTCGATGAGGTCCCCGGACCTGGCCAGCTCCGATGCCTTCTCGGCCAGCTTCTCGGGGCCGAGGGTGTCGACCCCAACGTTCTTCGCGTCGGTCAGGAGCCTCTGCAGGTCCTTGATCATGTCGTTGATGGAATCGGTGACCGTTCGGCGAGCCTGCTCGTCGCACTGCTTCGCCCCTGCGAGAGCCTCCTCGTACATCTTCTTCTTCATGAGGTCCTTCGTGCGTGCGAGCTCCTCCTGGGCGGCCGAGGCGTCTATCCCGTGTGCCAGGGCCAGGTCTATGGTCTCCTTCGAGCTGAGTATGAACTTCGCTGCAAGGTACATCGCGAGGTTCCTCTCGGTCTCCTCCAGGAGCCCGGCCAACATCCTGTCGGCGTCTTCGAGGTCGCCGCTCGCGAATGTGTTCTTCGCAGCCTCAAGCTTCCGCGAGAGCGCGCTCGTGTCCGCCTTGGACCTTCCGGCCTCGGTGATCAGTTCCTCCGCTCTCCGGATGTCCGATTTGACCTTGTCGTATCTGGCTATCTCGGCCTGGAGGGAGTTCTTCGTCTCGGTGATGATCCTGAGCGCCTCGGCGAAATCCTTCTCCTCCGACTTCGCCCTTGCCTCCTTGAGCGACAGCACGGTATCGTCGACGTCTATGCCGATCGCCTTCGCCTCTTCGATAGGGTCCTTGACGGCGGAGAACTCCGCCTGGACCGCTTTGAACATCGTCTCGTCGGCCTGCGAGATCAGGTCCTTCGCGCGCGCGCTCGCGTCCTCGAAGACCTTCTGCTCGAGCGCGCTCCTCGCCCGGGTCAGGAGTATCTGCAGGTCGGCCGAGTCGACCCCCATCGCTGACATGGAGTCTATCTTCTGAGCGGCGGATGCCAGGAGCCTCTCGCTCTCCTCCATGCCGCTCGTCTCGATCTTCTTGGTGACCTCCTTCAGGGTCTCGTGCACCCGCTCGAACTCGAGCGACGCCACGTTCACCCGGGCCTGCTCTATCAGCGTTGCGACCTCGGAGAGGTCCGCTTCGCCTGAGTATCCCTTGACGAACGTGTCTAGGCTAGTGATCCTGTCGCTCAGCACCCTGGTGATCCCGGCGTTGGCCGCCTCGAGGCTCATCTTCGCGTGCTTGAGTCCCTCCGGGAGGTCCTCCTCGGACATGGATGCTAGAGCTCTCTGGAGCAGTCCCTCGGCCTCCGCCACATCGGCTCCCACCTTCTTGCCGAGCTTGAACGACCTGTCCGCGAGGTCTATCGTGTCCATGGCCTTGTCGTGGTCGTTCTTCCTCGCGAGCTCGAGCCCTTCCTTCGCCCGGTCCGTTGCGTACTGGTAGTTGTGGTCCTCGAAGAGTTTCTTGGTCTGCGCGAGGATGTCCCTGATGGGTGCGACGTCTCCTCCGAGGTCCGCGGTGAACTTGATCGCCTTCGCGAGCGCGCCCAGCTGGTCCCGAGCCTGATAGAAGATGCCCAGAGCGGCATCGACCTCCGCCTGGCTCTGTTCGGCATAGCTCATCGCGTCCTCGAACTTGCCCAGCTTGAGGTTGTCCCTCGCCGTGTTCAGGAGCATGATCGCCTTGGTCATGTCGACGCCGACCTTCCTGGCAAGGACGAACTTGTCCCTGGCCTTCGTGATGATCTCCAGCACGGACTGGAACTGGATACCCTGGGTCTTCTCCTTGGCGACGTTGAGCGCGCGGAGAGCTTCGATGTACTTCTTGTCTTTCATCGCGCTGATCGCCTGGTCTAGCATCTGCTGCGGGACATCGGCGTCCTCGTTGACCGACTTGAGCTTCTTGATGCCCTCCCTCGTGTCCCGGACGAACTCCTGGAACTTCGAGGAGATGACGTTCTCTCCGTCGGCCTCCGCCCTCTTCGCATATGAGAGTGATTCCTTGAACCTCAGCGCCTCGAGGGACTTGTGAGCGCGCTCGATGTGGCTCGTGACCCTGGTCATGTCGGCGCCGAGCTCCTCGCCCGCTGCCTTGAGATCCTCCGCCCTCGCTATGGCCTGCTCTATCTGGCTTCTTACGTTCTCGCCAGCCCCCTCGATCGCTTCCTTCAGCTGGGCGATGCTCGATTCGAACTCCTGCTGCTCGAGGGCGGCCTTCGCCCTCGACATCTGGTCCTCGAAGACGCCCACATCGTCGCCCATCTCCTTCGCCTGGTTGATTATGTCCTGGGCCTGGGACAGTAGCTCCGAGAAGTGTTCGTGGAGGCCTCTCTCCGCTGCATCGTAGGAGTTCTTCGCATGCTTCATCGCGCCTTCGAGGTCGTCCTTGACGACGAGGCCCTTGCTCTTCTCGAGCATCTCGAGCGCGCCCTTGGTCTCCTTACCCTGGGGCTGCACCAGCGTCAGGATGGCGTCCACGGAGTCCGCGATGTCCCCGATCCTGCGTATGTACGCGGACTTGGCCGCTTCCTGCGCCTTCTTCGCTTGGCCGAGCGCAGTCTGGTAGTCCCTGCTCTCCATCGAGGCGTTGAACTCCGCGAGAACATGGTCTGCCTCGGAGAGATCGACATCGTTCTCCTTGCAGATCTTGAGGAACCCCTGAAGTGATTCGTTCTCCTTCTCCGCGAGTTCCCTGAACTTACTGGCCTCCTTAGCCCGCTCTTCTAGTTGCTTAGCTAGCTGGAGGCTCCTGAGATAGCTACCGGCCAAACCGCACCAAGCCCCTCTTGCCAGTGATTCCTAAGAGACCGACCCCGCTGGCAGGTTCGTCAGATGTTCTCATTTTTCTGGGCTCTCTTAAAGGTATCGTTGACTCTATCAACTCTGATAGGTGTGCCCACGGTTATAAACCCAGCTGGGTCAGGCCCCGCGGGCGATGCCCAGCTTGGCCAGCGCGCTCCGCGCCGAGGCGGCGGCCCGGCGCTCGAGCGACCCCACTTCCGCTTTTATACCATCCACATACGCGGGGTCCTTGTCGGTCTCCGCGTTGATCATGACGTTCATCAGGGCGCCCCTGAGGCCCGCCTCCGCCAGGAGCACCGCGACGCCCGCGTCCGAGTAGGCGTTCTTCGACCCTATCTCCGCCACCCGCTCGGCAGTCTCCAGGACCTCCATGCATCTCTTGGATGTCGTGTGGGGGATGTCGGTCGCATGCCTGAGCGCAAGGAGCACAAGCTTCTCGGACTCCTCGTCCTTCCTCTCCTTCCGCTTCCTCATCGCCTCGACGAGAAGGTCGTACGCGCGCGCGTCCTCATGGGCGAGCGCCGTCAGTTCGTCCCTGAGCCTCAGGAGGGATTCCTTGTGCCGGTCCAGCTCCGACCAGTTCGCTTCGTGCTTCTTGCTCTTCCTCGTGATGGCGCAGACCATCGCGAGCAGGGAGGCCGCCATGGCCCCCGCTGCAGCGGATGCCGTGCCCCCTCCGGGGGACGGCTGGTCCGACGACAGCTCGGCGCAGAAGCTCCTGAGCCCCTCGAGGTCGGTCAGGACCATATCCTCCTTTCCAGAACTTGGGTGCTTGTGAACTGTCTGAGCTTGAGGAACCTGCCGGTCACCTCGCAGAGCGCATCGAGGGGTATCAGCCCTATTATCTCCCCCTCGGCGATCTCCACGCCCTTCGCGTCCGCCTCCGCCGTGATGGCGTCCACGACCTTCGAGATGGGCGTGACGGTGTAGTCCGTCAGGTTCATCGACACCTGGACCATCCCACGCTCCTTGAGCTCGAACCCGAGTGCCTTGAGGTGCGGCATGCCTCCTCCGCTCGCCCGGATCTTCTTCGCGATGTCCTTCGCTATCCTAACGTCGGTGGACCTCAGGTTCACGTTGAACGCGATCAGCGGCATCCTGGCGCCGACCGCGGTCGCGCCGGCGGTCGGATGGATCCTTCTGGGGCCGTAGTCGGGATACCTCGTGTCGTCGGTAAGTATGGCCTCCCTCAGGCCCTCGAACTGTCCCCTGCGTACGTTCTCCAGGTTCTTCCTCTCTGGGCGCTTGGCAGCGGACTCGTACATGTAGACCGGTATGTTCAGGTGCTTGGCGATCCTCGAGCCGACGGTGTTCGCGATCTCGATGCAGTCGTCCATCGTCACGCCGGATATCGGGATGAACGGCAGGACGTCCAGTGCGCCCATCCTGGGGTGCTCTCCCTGGTGCTTGGTGAGGTCTATGAGCTCTGAGGCCGCCCGGGCCGCCCTGAACGCGCTCTCCTGGACGCCCTCCTTGCTCCCCACGAAGGTGATCACTGACCTGTTGTGGTCGGCATCCATCTCGACGTCCAGGACCTTCGTGCCAGGAACGGACCTGATCGAGAAGACGATCCTGTCGACGACTTCCTTCCTCCGCCCCTCGCTGAAATTGGGAACGCATTCGATGACTTGTGCCATGATGTGTGACCGGGGTAGGGAATCGGCGAAGGCTCTTATTAGTTTACCAGTGCACAGGGCCAGGCCGGACGGTCCGTTCCGGGCTCATTTCTTGAAGATGTCGACCGACGCGACCTTCTCTAGCACGAGCTCCGTGGCCAGACCGGGCCTCACGGTGAGGATCTCGTGCTTCGTCAGGCCGAACCTTGCCAGCCGCTCGGGGGCGGCGTCCGGTGATCTTGCGGGGAGCGGAGACCATGCGTCCTCGGGGTCGAATCCCCCGGGGGTTAGCTGGGCGATGACCAGCTCCTCGGTGTCTCCGCTGACGGCCATCTTCTTGATGGCGCTGCTCAGCTGCCTCTCGGCCGATGCGTAGAGCAGGGTCTCCATAGCGAGCGAGTCGGAGGCGTTCCTCCCGTCGCGCATGGACCTCATGGCGCGGTACAGCGCGGCCCTCACGTGGTCGGCCCCGAAAACGAGGTCCGCGTCCATCACCAGGACTTCCACGCCCTTCCCGGCCGCTCTGGAAACCACGCCCTCGAGGACGGACTTGGCGGTGCCTCGGCTGACCGGGGCCTTCCAGACCCTCAGCCCATCAGTCAGTTCCTCGACGGTCCTCTCTGTCATGTTCCCACGGGCTATGCCCAATCTATTAGATTAAGTGTCACCGGAAGTCCTTGAGCGAGCTCTGTCCGTCCTCGGGCTCTGCCGGCATCACCGGGTCGGATTGCCCCAGCTGAGCCTTGATCTGCATCGCCACCGCCTCGCCCACGGTCGGTATCTGCTTCAGACGGTCGTAGCTGGTGTTCCTGAGGTCCTCCAATCCCCTGATGCCCCTGTCGTACAGCGCCCGTGCGCGCATCCTCCCGATGCCCCTCAGCTTCACGAGCTCGAGCAGCTCGGGCCTGATCCCGTACGTGACCCTCACGGAGAGCTCGGACGCGGGCCTCACGGCCTCCTCGTTGAACAGCCCCGAGAGCCTGGAAGTGGCGTGCATCAGCCACTTTGCCATCTCCATCTTGTTCCTTATGTCCCCCGGGCCTATCCCGAACCCCTCCGCGATCTCGTTCTCGGATTTCTCTGAGATCCAATCCCTGACGAGTTTAGCGGTCTTGACCTCGCTGAGGTATATCTCGTACTTGGCGAGGTCGGAAGGCGCTTCGATCAGGAGCTCGTCCTTGACCGAATCGAGGTACTCCTCGATCCACTCGTAGTCCGACTGCCTGAGGTACAGGAGCCCCATGTTCGGCGTGGCGCAGACGGCATGGAGGAGGCCGAACTCGTGCCCGTCCTTGTACTTCTTCAGCGCGTCCCTGAGCACGACAGCCGACTTGGGGTCGATGTACAGGTCGCTCACGCGCTTCCCAAAGGATGTGGCCCTAAGCTCGTCCCCCTCGGTCACCATCCCCTCGGCCTGGAGGAACTCCACGACGTTCGAGAGGACATCGCCCAAGTAGGTGGCGTCCGTCTGGTGCGCGAGGAAGGTCTTCCCGAAGAACCCTTTGAGGGCGTCCAGGTCCGCGGCGTCCTTCGTGGCCACCAGCGCGAGCACATGGGACCTGACCGCGGGCTCCGTGCCCAGCTTCGAGTACAGGTTCTCGTTCTCGCCCAGGAGATAGTTGTCCAGCAGCAGGTCCTTCTCGACCTCGTCCTTCGCGATCAGGACGGCCTCCCCGTACTTGTCGTACTTCGGCCTGCCCGCCCTACCGCACATCTGCTTGACTTCCATTACCGGTATGTGCGTGTAGCCGACGTTGGCATCGAACCTGCGTACGTCCCTTACGATGACCGTCCTCGCGGGGAGGTTGATGCCCGCGGCGAGGGTCGGCGTCGCGGTGATACACCCCAGCAGTCCCTTCTTGAAGCTGGACTCGACGGCCTTCCTCTGGGAGCCCGTTAGGCCCGCGTGGTGGAACGCGCAGCCGCTCTTCATGCACTTGGCGAGCTTGTTGCCCATGGTCGTAGGCTCGTCCTGTTCCCCTGCGAGCCGCTTGGAGATCTTCGTGAGCTCGTCGGCCTTGGATTTGTAGAACCCCTTCACGAGCGGGCCGAGCGATGCGGCGAGCGACTCGCTGGATTTCCGCGAGTTGACGAACACGAGGCACTGCCCCTCCGACGCGAGGGTCATCTTCACGATGCTCTCCACGGGGTTCTCACCGTCGAGCAGCTGCCTGGTCGTGTTGTCCGTGAAGAATATCCGACCGTCAGAGTACACCCCCGTCTTGAGCGGCACCGGCCTCCAGTCGCTCTCGACCAGCTCCGCACCGAGCCAAGATGCCAGCTCCGAGGAGTTGCGCATCGTGGCCGACAAGGCTATCAGCTGCGCATCGGGGTTGAACGTTCTGAACTTGACTAGCACGACCTCGAGCGTAGGGCCCCTGTCCGGGTCGTTTATGAGGTGGACCTCGTCCGCGACGACAACCGAGAGGTTCTTGAGCCACTTCGTCCGGTGCCTGAGGAGCGAATCCACCTTCTCGGAGGTCGCGACGACGATATCGTACATGTCCAGCTTCGTGTCGATCTCGTCGAGGTCGCCGGTGGACGCTCCGACTTTGATCCCGAGATCCTCGAACCTTGACAGGTCCTCGAACTTCTCTGAGGCGAGGGCCTTCAGGGGCACGATGTACAGCGCTTTCCCGCCCTTCAGAACGGACTGGAGGATCGCGAGGTAGGCCACGAGGCTCTTCCCCGAGGCCGTGGGTATGGCCAGGACCAGGTTCTTCCCCTCGAGGGCGGGCTTGACGGCGCTCTCCTGCGGAGGGTACAGCTCGACTATGCCCTCCTCTCCGAGTCTGCGGACAATGCGCGGGTCCAGTCCTAGTTCTTCAAGCCTCATCATCGGTACTTCCGGTCATGCCGGAAGCGGCACCTGAGTCTAATAACTGTCTCCGGGGGAGGCGTAAGTGCGCCTCCATCCGCCGCGGCGAAATCAGAGCATGCTGGCTCGTGTTACCCATTCGCAGTCCTCGGCGCAAGCCTTATTTAGCACTGCGGTTAATAGCTTGGATGCTTACTGGTGTATTGAATGGTTGCTAGTGAAACCCCGGGGGCGAGGCTCGGCCTGCCGGACATCGAGGATTGGATGAATGCTCAGCAGTTCGAGACGACTGCTGATCTCAAGATCCCTCCTCAGCTCGTGGACCAGGTCATTGGTCAGGACGATGCGGTGAAGGTCATCCGGAAGGCTGCCGAGCAGAAGAGACATGTGATACTCATAGGGGACCCGGGCACGGGCAAATCCATGCTCGCGAGGTCCATGGTCGATTTCCTCCCGAAGGGTGATCTCCAGGACGTCATCGCGTACCACAACCCCGACGACCCCAACGAGCCCAAGGTGCGTATCGTGCCTTCGGGCAAGGGGAAGGAGATAGTGCGCGCGCAGAAGCTCGAGGCGGAGCAGAAGCGCGCACAGAAGAACTCGTGGATGTTCGCCCTGTTGTTCGTTTTCATAGGCATGGCGGCCGTCATGGCGGTCGTGTATGGCGACATGACGCTCCTGCTGATCGGCCTGATCGGCGGCATACTGCTGTTCATGGTGTTCAGATACACCGGGCAGCGCAGGGAGGCCATGCTCGTGCCAAAGCTGCTGATTAACCACAAGCTGGACGAGATGCCCCCGTTCATAGACGCGACCGGGGCCCACGCGGGCGCCCTCCTGGGAGACGTCAAGCACGACCCGTTCCAGAGCGGCGGCCTGGAGACCCCGGCCCACGAGAGGCTCGAGCCAGGTGCGATTCACAAGGCGAACAAGGGCGTCCTGTTCGTCGACGAGATAAACATGCTAAGGATCGAGAGCCAGCAGAGTCTGCTGACCGCCCTCCAGGAGGGGGAGTTCGGCATACTCGGGCAGAGCGAGCGCAGCTCGGGGGCCATGGTCAAGAGCGAGCCCGTGCCCTGCGACTTCATACTCGTCGCCGCGGGCAACATGGACGCTGTCTCGGGCATGCACCCGGCGCTGAGGTCCAGGATCAGAGGCTACGGCTACGAGATATACATGAGGAGCACGATGCCCGACACCGAGACCAACCGCCAGAAGCTCATCAGGTTCGTGGCCCAAGAGGTCTCGAAGGACAAGAAGATCCCGCACTTCAACAAGAGCGCGGTCATGGAGATCATACGCGAGAGCCAGAGGCGCGCCGGAAGGAGGGGCATGCTCACTCTCAGGCTGCGCGAGCTCGGAGGCCTCGTGAGGGTGGCTGGAGACATCGCGATCGAGCGCGCGGCACCAGTCGTCGACGCGACCCATGTGCTCGAGGCGAAGACGCTCGCGCGGTCCCTGGAGCAGCAGGTGACGGACAGGGCGGTCGAGCGCAGGAAGGACTACAAGACCTGCCTGACCGAAGGGTCCATTGTCGGCATTGTCAACGGTCTTGCGGTACTGAATGCGGACTCTTCGATGGCTGAGTACTCGGGGATAGTCACGCCCATCGTGGCAGAGGTCACGCCCGCGCAGAACAGGGAGGGCGGCAGGATCATAGCCACAGGGAAGCTCGGCGAGATTGCCAAGGAGTCCGTCCAGAACGTGTCCGCGCTGATCAAGAAGTACACGGGCGAGGACATCAGCAACCACGACATCCACGTGCAGTTCATCGGGACATACGACGGCATCGAAGGGGACAGCGCTTCCATCGCTGTGGCGACGGCCGTCATATCCGCCTTCGAGGAGATCGAGGTGGACCAGACGGTGGCCATGACGGGCAGCCTCAGCGTCAGGGGGCAGGTGCTTCCTGTGGGCGGCGTCACAGCCAAGATCGAGGCTGCCGCTGAGATGGGGCTCAAGAGGGTCCTGATACCAGAGGAGAACATGAAGGACGTGCTCCTCGAGGACAAGTACATCGGCAAGATCGAAGTCGTGCCCGTGCACACGTTCGGTGATGTGCTCGCGGGCGCACTGGTCGGCTCTCGGAAGGAGGGTCTGCTGAAGAAGCTCGCGATCCTGGTCGCAGGGAAGTATCCCGCGGTCCCCGTGCCTGGCACGGGCTCCGACAGGCCGACGATCATCTGAGCAACGGAGGATGCTCGCACGCGCGGATTGGTACTGGGGCGGTTCCAGCCTTTTCACAAGGGTCACCTAGCAGTGATACGTGAGGTCCTGTCCAAGTGCGACGACCTCGTGGTGGTCATCGGGAGCGCGGAGGAGTCCCACACGGACGTGAACCCCTTCACCGCGGGCGAGCGTTATCAGATGATGATCTCATCTCTCGAGCCTGAGGAGCGCGCGAGGATCCACATAATACCCGTGCGGGACGTCAACAGATACGCCGCGTGGGTGACGCACGTCGAGTCGTACGTCCCGCCGTTCGATGTCGTCTTCTCGAGGAACGGGCTCACGAAGTCGTTGTTCTCCCAGGCGGGATACGAGGTGCGGGAGACCAAGGCCTACGACATGAAGAGGTACTCCGGGACGGAGAACAGGCGGAGGATCGCGGCGGGGGGCAAGTGGCGGGACCTAGTGCCCGAGCCGGTTGCGAGCATGATAGAAGGGCTCGACGGCAGGCAGAGGCTCGTCGATGCCGGGGCCGGGCCGTCCAAGGAACGGGGAGGAGCTCGTGCTTGCTGACGAGGTTGGCCGGCTCCTGAAGAGCAAGGGATTGACCATCGCAGTGGCCGAGTCGTGCACCGGCGGAAGGCTCGGGGACGCGATCACGGACACCTCGGGCAGCAGCGACTACTTTCTGGGCGGCGTGATATCGTACAGCAACGAATCGAAGGAGCAACTGCTCGGTGTAGACCAGTCCGTCCTGCGGTCGAAGGGCGCGGTCAGCGAGGAGGTGGCGATCCAGATGGCCTCGGGCGTGAGGAGCGCGCTGAACAGCAAGATCGGCGTCGGCATAACCGGCATAGCTGGCCCGTCCGGAGGGACGGCTGAGAAGCCGGTGGGCCTCGTCTACATAGCGGTCTGCTCCAAGGGAGCGACCGTGTGCACGAAGAACGTGTTCGACGGGTCCCGGACCGAGGTGAAGAAGCGCTCGGTGACGAAGGCCCTCGACATGATATCCGAGTTCGTGTCCGCGCACTATTGAACGCGCGCACTCGCGCATGCTGGGCCGCGCGTGGCGCAGTCGTTTTCGGTGATGGTCTGGGCCACGTCCAAAAGCTTCATTATCACAAAATCGCATGCGTTTGCTTGTTCTCATGTCGGAAGGGGATGTGCACAGGATACCCACGGGAGTCGCCGACTTCGACTCCATCCTCGGCGGTGGGATGCCCGTCGGTTCAGTGGTGCTCCTGCTCGGCGACGTCGGCGGTGGAGGGCTCGAGTTCGCACTCACATCGGCAGCCAAGATCGGGATAGTGAAGGAGTTCCCGGAGACGAGGTCCTTCATGCTGGGAGACGCGGGCAAGGGCGGTATCCTGCCGAGCAAGATATCGTACATCACGTTCTCGAAGTCCAAGGATGACCTTCTGCGCGAGGTCAAGATGTCCTTCAACAAGGATTTCTACGAGTCGCTTTCGGGCGGCCTGCTGTTCAAGGATTTCTCGAAAGGATACTTCATGCGCACGGTAGTGCCCTCCAGCTGGGTGGGCACGGACGAACAGGACCTGTTCGCCGAGAAGAAGGAGGACGGCGTCCTCGAGTCGCTGGTCGGCTTCCTGGACGGGAACGCCCCGAACAGTCTCGTGATCATGGATTCGCTGACCGACCTCGTCGTCTCCGAGACCGTGAAGTTCGAGGATGTGGTCGCCCTCCTCAAAGGCATCCAGAGGATGGCCAAGAAGTGGAACGCCGTGTTCTATCTCATACTCACAGATGACATCCTGGACAAGAAGCGCCAGCAGATGGTCATCGACAGCGTGGACGGCGTGCTCAAGTTCGAGTGGGCGAAGTACCACCACACGTCGAAGAGACAGCGCTACCTCTACGTGGAGAAGTTCATGAGCGTTCTTCCGCACCTCGACCAGGAGCGGATCGCGCGGTTCGCCACGTTGATCACCTCCCAGAGCGGGTTCGTCGTGATCAACACCGAGCGTGTAGGGTGATCTAATGGCCGTGAGCAGAGTGAAGACCGGTGTGCCAGGATTGGACGAGATGCTTCAGGGCGGATTCCCGGAGAACCACATAGTCGTCCTCATGGGCTCCTTCGGGACAGGCAAGACCACGTTCGGCCTCCAGTACCTCGTCGAGGGGCTCAAGACCGGAGAGCCGTGCATATTCATCTCCCTCGAGGAGGACAAGGAGTCCGTCACAAGGAACGCAGCGTCGTTCGGGTGGGACCTGTCGGGCGCGATAGAGAGCAAGAAGCTCGGGCTCTTCAAGCTCGAGCCGTCAGATGCGAAGACGACCGTGACACGCATCAAGAGCGACCTGCCGAAGTTCGTGAAGTCGTTCGGCGCGAAGCGCGTGGTCATCGACTCCGTCTCTCTGTTGAACATGATGTTCTCCGACGACACCGAGCGGAGGTCGAACCTGTTCAACCTCTGCCAGCTGCTCAGGAGTACGGGCGCCACATCGCTTCTGACCGCCGAGGTCAAGGACGAGAACCCCAGGTCGTCCAGGGACGGCCTCGCGGAGTACACCGCGGACGGCGTGCTGTTGCTCCAGTCCGAGGAGAACAAGGAAGGCGGAGAGGTCCAGCTGACCGTCAGGATACTGAAGATGCGGCGCATCGCCCACTCGCGGCGCGTGAAGCCCTACTCCATCACGGACAAGGGGATCGTCGTGCACGCGGGCGCGGACGTGTTCTAGGACTTACCCCGCAGGGTCTTGCGGACGGCGTCGACCATGTCCTTCTCGGACGAGTCCGCGTGCTTGTCCCACTTGGAGACCATCTCCTGGTTTATCACGGAGCCGAGCCTGCGGAGTCCTTCGGTGATCATCTCGTCCGCTGGGTGTGTGAAGTTGAGACGCATCGTACCGAACCCGTCCTTGGGGTCCGGGAAGAACGCCCTACCGGAGACGAACGCGACGCGCTTGCTCAGGGCCTTCTCGAGCAGGTCGGGGGAGTTCATCCCCTCCGGCAACGTGACCCATAGGAACATGCCCCCTTCCGGAGTCATCCATTTGACCCCCTCAGGCATGAATTCGCTCATGCCCTTGAGCATCGTCCTGAGCTTGCGCCCGTAGAGCGCCTTGATCTTCTCGATCTGCGGGTCGATGTGCCCCCGGACGACGTATTCGTGCGCTATCCTCTGCCCGAGCACGTTCGCGCTCACGTCGGAGGACTGCTTAGCGATCACGAGCTTCTTGAGGATCTCCGGCTCCGCGAGGACCCAGCCGACCCTCAGGCCAGGAGATAGCACCTTCGAGAACGAGCCCATGTAGACGACCCTACCCTCGTCGTCGAAGCTCTTGATCGGCCGGATGTGGCTCCCGACGTACCTCAGCTCTCCGTACGGGTCGTCCTCGAGCACCACGAAGTCGTAGTCCGAGGCCATGTCGACGAGCTTCTTCCTGTTCTTCTCGGGCATCGTGACGCCCGCAGGGTTGTGGAAGTTCGGGAGCGCGTAGACGATCTTGGGCGAGTCTCCCCGCTTCGTGAGCTTGCTCATCTTCTCCTCGAACAGGTCCATGCGCATGTTGTTCTCGTCTATCGGGACCGTCTCGAAGGTCGCCTGGTAGGTCCCCCAGCCCGTCAGTGCCGTGAGATACGTGGGCGCGGAGATGACGATGGTGTCCTTCGGGTCTATGAACACCTTTCCCATGAGGTCGATGACCTGCTGGGAACCGCTCGTGACGAGGACGTCGTCCCTGGTCACCTTCATCCCCTTCTTTGCCATCCTGTCCGCCACTGCCTCCCTCAGGGGCATGTATCCTTCGGTGACGCCGTACTGGAGAGCCTGGGGCCCGTCCTTCGTAAGGACGTCGTTCACGATCTCCCTGATGATCTCCGTAGGGAACGACTCGGGGCTAGGAAAACCTCCCGCGAACGAGATCATGTCGGGGACCTGGAGCAACTTCAGGAGCTCCCTGACATCGGATGCTTTCATACCCTTGGCTCGTTCCGAGAACCGCCACTTCAGGCTGCTGGCCATCTGCTATGCCCTCGCTCCGGCGAGGGGCTGGAAGCGCCTTAATGATTTTCTCCTTACAATGTTACGTGAGTGCCGAGCGACGTTGTACCACACTCGTAGTCAGTGCGAGGACTGAAACCAAAACCATTAAGAACGACTATTGCTTACAACGCAACCGTGGCCATGAAACTGATTCGCCAGGGGAAAGTAAAGGATGTGTACGAGGTAGACGCACACACGCTGGAGTTCCTCTTCTCGGACAAGATCTCGGTTTTCGACAAGGTCATCCCTTCACTCATCCCCCACAAGGGCGAGACGCTCTGCAGGTCGAGCGCTTTCTGGTTCCAGGTCGCGAGGTCGTGCGGCATCAAGACGCACTTCCGCGAGTTCATCCCGCCGAACAGGATGAGGGTCCAGAAGGTCCAAGTCCTCGAGTACTCCAAGATCAACAAGAAGACCACGAACTACCTGATACCGCTCGAGATCATTTGCAGGCACTACATCGCTGGTTCGCTCTTTGACAGACTCAAGAGCGGCGAGATCAAGGCCTCGAAGCTGGGGATCTCCGGCAACAAGGAGGTCAAATACGGCGACAAGCTCCCGGAGCCGTTCGTGGAGGTCACGACGAAGCTGGAGGAGGTCGACCGCCTGCTGACGAAGAAGGAGGCCGTGAAGATCGCGGCCCTGACTCAGGCGGAGTACGATGCGATGGTCAGCGCCGTGCTTAGTATAGACGAGAAGATCGCGGAAGAGGTGGAGAAGCGTGACCTCATACACGTCGACGGCAAGAAGGAGTACGCGTTCGACGAGGACCGCGAGCTCATGGTCGTAGACACCTTCGGCACGGCGGACGAGGACCGATGGTGGGACTGGACCAACTACTCGAAGGGCGAGTTCACCGAGCTCAGCAAGGAGAACGTCCGTCAGCACTATCGCCAGCTGGGGTACTACGAGAAGCTGTCGGAGGCAAGGAAGCACGGGAAGCCCGAGCCGAAGATACCGGCCCTGCCCGCGGGCAAGATAGAGGAGATTTCCGCCCTCTACATCGACATGCTCGAGAGGATCACGGGCGAGAGCTACAGATGAGCCATCTCGTCTGAGCACCGGTTCTGGAAAAGGTTAATTGTGACGTCTCCCTACGTTGAGTCCGGATATGGAGTTCCACGGCATCGAGGAGTTCATGCGGTACCTCAAGGTCTGCTTCGACAAGAGCGACCAGAGGGAGAAGTGGAGGGCCCTCAGCGGCCGCGACCACGTCAGGTCGGACTATGACACCTTCATATTCACCGACTCAAAAGTGTTCCAGATAAAGTCGAGCGAGGTCGCCCCGAAGAACACGGTGGCGGTTGCCCGCGAGGTGGGCTCGGCGTCGCCCGACTTCCTCGAGATGATCAGGGGAGGCGCCCCCGTGCCGCTCAACGTGATATCCCGCGCCCAGGACGCGTCCGCTGTCATAATGTTCGGCATGCAGCAGTACTCTTCCGACATAGCCGACGTCCTCAGGCGGGAGTACTACCACTCCAGACAGGACGACCTCAAGGCGGAACTCGACAGGAAGGTCGGATGCTTGATCGAGCGCCCTGAGTACAGGTCCGCGTACAAGCGGCTCAGAGAGGACCAGGAATCGTACTTCTCCTGAAGGTTTGCGAGCTGGCACATGTTCTCGAGCGCCTGCGATTCAAGTCCGCTTCAGAATAGTAAAGTGGGTTTCATGGGCGCCGAAGGCACGTCCCCCGGCGCCCAGTGGGTTTAGGATCCGTTCATCTTGCCGTCGAGGTACTGCTGGTACCCGCCCATGTCAAGCAGCCCGTGGCCGGAGAAGTTGAACGCGATGATCTTCTTCTCGTTCTTCCTCTTCGCCTCGAGCGCCAGGTCCACCGCGGCCTTTATCGCGTGGCTCGTCTCGGGCGCGGGTATGATCCCCTCGGACCTGGCGAACAGCATCGCGGCCTCGAAGACCTCCTTCTGCTCGTACGACACGGGTTTGATCGTCTTCGACTTCACGAGCGCGCTCACCGTGGGCGCCGTCCCGTGGTACCTGAGCCCTCCCGCGTGTATCGGCGAGGGTATGAAGTCGTGGCCCAGCGTGTACATCATGAGGAGCGGGGTCATCCCCGCGGTGTCCCCGAAGTCGTACTCGAACTTCCCCTTGGTCATGCTCGGGACGGACCTCGGCTCGACCGCGATCATCTCCGTGTCCAGCTTGCCCTTCAGCTTCTGCCCTATGAACGGGAACGTGAATCCTGCGAAGTTGGAGCCTCCGCCGACGCACCCGATCAGGTAGTCCGGCTTCTCGCCGAGCTTCTGGAACTGCAACATCGTCTCCTGCCCGATTATCGTCTGGTGCAGCATGACGTGGTTCAGCACGCTCCCGAGGCTGTACTTCGCCTTGCCGTCCTTGACGGTGGTCTCCAGCGCCTCGCTGATCGCGATGCCGAGCGAGCCCGGGTGCTTCGGGTCCGCTGCAAGGAGTTTCCTGCCGAAGTCGGTGAGGTCGCTCGGGGACGGGTGGACCGTGGCGCCGTACACGCGCATCATCTCGCGCCTGTAGGGCTTCTGGTCGTAGCTCGCCCTGACCATGAAGACCTCGCAGCCGAGGCCGAAGTGGTTGCACGCGAGGCTCAACGCGGTGCCCCACTGGCCCGCGCCGGTCTCCGTGGTCAGCTTAGTCACGCCCTCCTTCATGTTGTAGTACGCCTGGGGGAAGGCCGTGTTGGTCTTGTGGCTCCCCGCCGGGCTCATGTCCTCCCTCTTGAAGTATATCTTCGCGGGGGTCTTGAGCGCCTGCTCGAGCCCGACCGCGCGCTGCAGCGGGCTGGGCCTCGAGATCAACATGTATGATTGGAGGACCTCTTCGGGGATGTCTATGTACCTGTCCTGCGACATCTCCTGCGCTATGAGCGCCTTCGGGAAGATGGGCTCGAGGTCGCTCGGCGTTATGGGCATCTTGGTCCCCGGATGTAGCGGGGGCGCCAGAGGCTCGGGCAGGTCGGGCAGTATGTTGTACCATTTCTTGGGCATCTCGTCCGGTGTCAGCATCGTCCGCGTCGGTCTCATCGTAGCACTCCTTGGGTGGAGTTCAGCTAGGACGCGTACTCTATATATCTGTTTCGAGCATTAATGTATAGATATGTGTGGTTTTGGAGGGTATAACGACCCTTTTGGTGGTCGTGAATGTATTCAATTGTGCAATTCATCTGAGGTAGATCAGCCGTCCGAGCCTCGAGTCCCAGATCCAATCGTCCTCGGTCACCGCGTCGCGCCTCTTCGCGATCATGTAGTCGAGCTTGGCGTCGAGGTCGTCCGCTTCGTGGACCGCGAGCGCCTCCGGCATCATCGGGTCGACGGGGGACCCCCACTCCTTCCTCCCATGGTGGGCGAGCAGGATGTGTCTCAGCTTGCCCGCGAGGTCCTCGGGGAAGCCGTCTATCCCGGAGATGTGCCCCATCAGCTCCTGGTCCCCCAGGATTATGTGCCCGACGAGGTTCCCCTCGGTCGTCTGGTCGATGTGCGTGGTCACCCGGAAGCTCTGGACCTTGCCGATGTCGTGCAGGAGCGCCCCGGCGATGACCAGGTCCCTGTCGAGCTCCGGGTGCAGCTTGAGCACCTGCCCGCAGACCGCCGCGACGCTGATCGTGTGCTTCAGGAGTCCCCCGAATGCCGCGGAATGGAGCTGGATCGATGCCGGGCACAGGCAGAAGGCCTTGAGGTACTCCTCGTCCGCGAAGAAGCCGTCCAGCAGCCTCCTCAGATGCGGCTCCTCGACCTGGTCCATGAACCCGATGAGCCTGGCCTTGAGCTCGTCGATGTTGTCTACGGTGTCGACCAGCTCCGTCAGGCTGTACTGCTCCTCGGCGAGCCTCTCTATCGTTCCCCCGTTCTTCTGACTGACCGATATCTCGAGGGCGCCCCTGTAGTCCGAGGTCTCTCCCCTGAGCTTCACCACGTCGCCTCTCTGGAACGAGTCGTGGATGCCCTGGACAGCCTGCTTGTCCTCCCCTCCCCAGTACTTAACCGTTATCTGGCCGCTCCTGTCGACGGCCCTGAACTCGAACATGGACCCGTACTTGTACTCGGAGACCGGCTTCTTGTACCCCACCGAGAAGTAGCTGTCCACCTTGTCCCCTGGCTTCAGGTCCCTCACGCGCTGCTTCTGTCCCTCGCTCCTCTGCATGTCGCTGGCCTTCCTCGCCCCGGTTATGGGCATGGGCAGGTATATCCTCTTTATCAGTGGTGGGCCGAAAGTCCTGCCCCTGAGCTGGAGCACCGCGGTATGCTCAATCGCCGTCCCCGCGTCCGGATCAGGTCCCATCCGGCAGGACAATCGGTCGTGCACACATACCCGAACGTCGCCGGGGGTTCACCTCGTTTGGCAGTACGTGCAGTGTACGCTCCCGCCCTGCGCGAAAAATAAACAAAGGTCGCCTCGGCCCCGCATCCCGTGGGGCCGAAGGCCAACCGAACTCCCTTTTCCTGTCCGTCTCACCAGCATTTGGAGAACCCGCAGGTCCTGCAGACGACGCATCCCTCGACGTATTCCACCATGCTCCCGCACTCGGGGCATTCTGGGCACACATCCCCCTTGTCCGCGTAGTTCTGCTTCTTGGTCCCCTCTTCCTCTTTCGCTGCCGCGGCCGGCGACTGCCGCACGGCCTTGGCGGACTCTCTCTCCTTCGCGAACCTCTCGAGGGCCTTGGCCACCGCGTCGCTGCAGGAGAGCACCATGCCCCCCGGCTGCCAGAGAGGCGACGGGCACCTTATCCCCCTAAGCTGCTTGACGATAGATTCGGGCTCTATCCCAGACCTTAGGGCGAGGGACATCAGCCTGGCGATGGCCTCGGACTGCGAGGCCGTGCACCCGCCGGACTTGCCCATCTGGGTGAACACCTCGCAGAGCCCCCTCTCGTCCTCGTTTATCGTGACATATAGATGGCCGCACCCCGTCTCGATCCTCTGCGTGGAGCCCCTGGTCGCGTACGGCCTCGCCCTGGGCACCTTGGACGCGTCATCCTTCTCCGCCTTCTCGTCCTTCTTGGCATCTCCCCCTACGCTGAGCACCTGGTCCTCGCGGCTGCCGTACCTGTACACGGTCACGCCCTTGCATCCCAGCCTGTAGGCCGTGAGGTAGACGCCGTCGACGTCCTTCGCGGTGGCGTCCGCGGGGAAGTTGACGGTCTTCGAGACCGCATTGTCCGTGCTCTCCTGGAAGGCCGCCTGCATCCTGATGTGCCACTCGGGCGAGATGTCCAGCGCGGTGACGAACACGCGCCTTATGTCCTCGGGGACAGAGCTGATCTCCTTCACGGAGCCCTTGGCCGCGATCTCCTTCATCAGGTCGTCCGAGTAGAACCCCCGGTCCCTCGCGACCTCCGCGAAGATCGGGTTGACCTCCGGCAGGATGTCTCTGTCCATCACGTTGCGCATGTACGCTACCGCGAATATGGGCTCGACCCCGCTCGATGCCGCGGATATGATGCTGATGGTCCCGGTGGGCGCGATCGTCGTCACGGTGGCGTTCCTGATCTTCTGGAACCGCTTGGCGAGCGTGCTCTCGGGGAAGTTGGGGAAGCTCCCGCGCTCCTCCGCGAGCGCGACCGAGGCCTTGTGCCCCTCGTCGTTCACGAACTTCATGATCTTCTTGCCGAGATCGAGCGCCTCCTCGGTGTCGTACGGGACCCCCATGACCAGGAGCATGTCCGCGAAGCCCATCACGCCCAGCCCGATCTTCCTGTTGGCCTTGGTCATCTGGTCGATCTGGGGCAAGGGATACTTGTTCACGTCGATGACGTTGTCCAGGAACCTGACCGCCCAGTGCACGCTCTCCCTGAGCTTGTCATAGTCGACCGCGTACCTGCCGTCCTTGAAAGTCAGCATGTTGGCGAGGTTGATGGAGCCCAGGTTGCACGACTCGTATGGCAGGAGCGGCTGCTCGCCGCACGGGTTCGTGCTCTCTATCTCCCCGACCTTCGGCGTCGGGTTGTCCCTGTTGATCCGGTCTATGAACACGATCCCCGGCTCGCCGTTCCTCCAGGCCATGTTCACGATCATGTCGAAGACCTTCCTGGCCTTCAGCTTGCTCTGGGGGAGCTTCGTCCTCGGGTTCATGAGGTCGTAGTCCGTGTCCTCCTCCACCGCCTTCATGAACTTGTCCGTGAGGGCCACGGACAGGTTGAAGTTCGTCAGCTTGGTCGGGTCCTTCTTCGCTGTGATGAACTCGAGTATGTCCGGGTGGTCCACGCGCAGTATGCCCATGTTTGCCCCGCGCCTCGTGCCGCCCTGCTTGATGGTCTCGGTAGCCGCGTTGAAGACCTCCATGAACGATATCGGGCCGCTGGACACCCCCGCGGTGCTCTTGACGGAGTCGTTCGCCGGCCGGAGCCTTGAGAAGCTGAACCCCGTGCCGCCGCCGCTGTTGTGGGACACGAACCCGTTCGCCAGGTACGCGTGCCTGAGCGGTATCGTGAGGTCCATCACCGCTTTCTTCCCCTGGGGCGACACGCTCTTGACCGACACCTCCAGGTATCCGTCGTCGTCCGGCTCTGAGCGCACCATCCCCTTCTCCTCGAGGCCGCCGAGCATCGAGTCGATGTCGACCTCGCCGAGCCTCTTCTGCAGCAGGATCGACTCGAACCCGATCTTCTCCTTGAACACCATGAACCCGGATCTGGTCGAGACGGTGATGCGCACCCCTTCCCTGACGGTGGGCACGCCGATGTAGAACAGCATCGTCTGAAGGTCCTCCGCGAGCTTCTCGGATATGGCGTCGAAGCTGACCACTCCCTTGGGGGATATCCAGCCGCGGTCGCTGAAGGTCTTCCTCAGGAACGTGCATACCGCGTGCTCGTCCCCGTGCAGCAGCCGCTCGTCCGCCCCGCGCTCCATGAACTCGTGGACCGTGTAGGGTATCGCTTCCTCGGTCCCCCCGAGCCATCCTCCGAGCTTCATGACCAGCCTGTCGCCGGGCCTGAGCTGCCCGATCTTCCTCCAGGTGGGGTCCCCCTTGTCGTCCCTGACCATCAGCCTGTGCAGTGCGGTCCCGGTGAGCTTGTAGCCCTCAGACGTCTCCACGGTGAAGGCCTCCTGCATGCCGTTGTCGTGCCTGGACTCCACCATGTCCATGCCTTCGTGGGTCTCGATCCAGTTCCCGGCCTGGATCGAGCCCAGCGTCCTGCAGCCAGCATCGGTCATGACGAGCGTATCGGGCACGAGGCACTTGTGGATGAGCGCGGTGTACTTGATGGCGTCGAATATGTCCTCCATCGTGTCGTTGATTGGGAGCACGAAGCATGCCGACAGCTGGCCTAGTTCCCTTCCCGCGTTCATGAGCGTGGGGCTGTTGGGCATGAATTCCAGCCGAGCCATCATCTCGTAGAACCTCTCCGCGACGCGCTCGACGTCCGCATCGGACTTGCCGTAGTTCCGCTCTGCGGATGCGATTGCTCTGGCGACCCTTTCGAAAAGCTGCATGGGCGTCTCTATGGGCTTGCCCCGGTCGTCCTTTCTCAGGTATCTACGTTCCAGTACCGTCTTTGCGTTCGAGGTGATCTGGGGTTCGAGTTCCCATCCCCGACCCGAGTTGGACTGCCGGCTTTCGGAAGCGGCAGTTCCCCCTCGTCCTTGACTCGATGTGGTCGACATTTCTCCCCCTCTGGAGGCTGTTCACTGTCCCAAGCCACTCTGCGTCTGTTCGTAGCGTGATAGCCTTGCCCTTCTGTTCGACGAAGAGAAGGTACTGTCAGTGTTGTCCCTCTACCTCCGCTTGGGTCTTTGGAGGCGAAGAGCTTTGCTACTAAGTGCAGCGCACCGAATCGGCCTACCTCGTTTAAAGAGGTTTCCCGACAAGACCTGATAATACTGTATGTCTCCACAGAGGCTCGTTTCGGGCACCATGTTGCAGATTTGTTATCAGGTCTATTATCAAACACTATGTCCAGTGTGTCTGGGCTACTCCTAGAATGCGCATTGAAATGCTTACATAATCAGACCGACAGCATCAACAGCGGAAACACGACAATAGTCGAAGCACGGAGGGCTCTCCAATCGCAGGACATACTTGTCCATCGATGACTTCAATAACGTCCGCTCTATCTACCATTCTCGAAACGGTCGATTGGAGGCAACCCATTGTCCATCAAGGTACATGTCAAGCTATTCTCCTCCTTCAGGGAGATTGTCGGAGCCAAGGAGGAGGACCTTCAGTTGGATGACGGCGCAACCGTCCAGGTCCTCTTGGAACACTACATCGCCAAGTTCCCGCAGATGGGCAAGTTCAGGGAGCACATCATCCTCTCCGTGAACAAGGAATATGGGGCTCCGGCGAAGGCTCTGAAGGACGGCGACGAGGTGTCCTTCCTCCCGCCGGTGAGCGGCGGATGAGCCACGGATCCTTCACGCCAGTACTGCAGAAGCCGTATATAGTGGCCCGGCAATTGCCGCTGACGGGTGCGCGGTACTGACTCTGCGCATTGGTGGCGGTGCATGTGACTGGGTTCGAGCGTCCTCTGTTTGTCGTCTTTCTGATGTTTGCTGCGATTGCCCTTCCGTTCACTGCGGGTTCGTCCCATGCTTCCGGCGCACCCGACATCTCATATCTGAACTCCTCCTCGGCGCCTGCGGCTCCCCCGGTAGATTACGACTACCGTCTCTTCTCCGAGATAGTCTCGATCATGTACGCCACGGAGGCGGCCCACAGCGATATCGCGAAGGTGTATGACCTAGGGGACAGCTGGGAGAAAACGAACGGGACCGCGGACAGGGACATCCTCGCGATGAAGATATCAGACAACGTCGAGGTTGAAGAGGACGAACCCGAGCTCCTGATCATGGCCCTGCACCACGCCAGGGAGTGGCCGACGGCGGAGGTCGCGGTCGAGCTCATCCTCAATCTCACCGACGCCTACGGCAGCGATGCGAGGCTGAGCTGGCTGGTCGACAACAGGGAGATCTGGATCGTGCCGGTCGTCAACCCGGATGGACACGACTACGCGATGACCGTCGAAGATATGTGGCGGAAGAACCGGCGCGACATAGTGAGCAGCACATACTTTGGCGTCGATCTCAACAGGAACTACGACGGCTCCCAGAATGGGGACCCCCTGGGCGAGTGGGGTGGAGCGGGTACCTCGTTCGATCCTGCCAGCGATCTCTACTGTGGAGATGCCCCCTTCTCTGAGCCAGAGACTCAGGCCATTAGGGACCTTGCCCAGGCGCATGACTTCCAGATCGCCATAGACTTCCACACCTACGGGAATTTAGTGCTTTGGCCATGGAGCTACGCTGACGTACTTGCCCCTGACAACGACGATCTTGTCAGGATAGGAAACGAGTTCGCCGCCTTGAATGGGTACACCGCTGCCCAGGGTATTGACCTGTACGCGACCACCGGAGACTCGACGGACTGGCTGTACGGAGGCGAGGACATCTACGCCTACTGCATCGAGGTTGGAGCGGACAAGGATGGATTCCACCCTGCGGAGCAGGATGTCGTGCTGGGGATCATCGATGACAACCTCCCTGTGGCGTTGCTGGCTGCCGAGCTCTGCGGCGACCGCGAGGAACGGGCGTTCGACATCTCGCACACATCTGTGACTACCAGGGAATACGACGCGGCGGGGTTCGAGATCTCCGCCGACATCACCGCGGATAGAGGGGTGGATGTTTCCGCGCTCAGCGTGTTCTACTCCGTGAACAGCGGGACGTGGCAGGAGGTAGCCATGGGCACCACCGCCTCGAACGACACATACACTGCCACGATACCGGTTCAGGCAATCGGCAGCGTCGTGGACTACTACTTCGTCGCTCATGACTTGGGCGGCGTGGAGCTCATGTCTCCCGTGTACGCCCCCTACGAGGAGCACACCTTCTCCGTGACGGGCGTGCTCTCAGACCCGCCGACGGCCAATGCTGGCGCGGACGGGCAGGTGTCCGCCGGCGCTTCATACCAGTTCGACGGCGCGGGCTCGGACGACGACGTGGGCGTCGACAACTACACATGGACCTTCACCGACGTCACCGCTCGGACCTTGTATGGCGTGTCTCCGAGCTACGTCTTCGACCGTCCGGGTTCGTTCACCGTCACGCTGACGGTGAAGGATGCGGATGCGCAGACGGATACGGACCAGGTCGTTGTCACGGTCGTGGACGATACTCCGCCCGTGGCAGATGCGGGCACGGACCATTTGGTCATGGTCGGAGGTTCGGTCTCCTTCGACGGGTCGCTGTCAGATGACAACGTCGCGGTCGTGAGCTATGAGTGGAAGTTCGTGTACAACGGCTCCGAACGGACGCTCACGGGCGTGAGCCCGGACTTCAAGTTCTGGACCGTGGACGAGTATGTCGTCACCCTGAACGTGACTGACGCGGCCGGCAACTACGACACCGACACTGTGACCGTGACTGTCGAGGCGACGGCGATCCCGGAGTTCAGCGGACTGATTGTGCCGGTGACCCTCGTCATGGTCGCATTCCTGGTCCTGATGAGGCGGTCGAGGTCCGGCGCTCAGAAGTGACCTGCCCTCAGTCGAGCAGGACGGCCTTGAGCCTCTCCCCTCTCAGGCACTCGACCACGGTGTCCTCGACGGTGGCGATCCTGAACCTCATGCCCTCGACAGCACCCCAAGGATGGCACAGCCTGTAGTTCGGGCACTTGAGGACCAGGCACGCGCTCTCCTCGAAGGAGAGCATCGAGCCCTCGACCGAGACATGGACCGGGAGCGCCGTCCGTGTCGGGAGCCTCTCGACCTCGACCACGCGCACCCCATCCTCGTGCACCTTGCACTCGTGGTGCACGTCCCTCACCTCGGTCACCCTGTACCTGCGCCCCTCCTCCAGGTGGAAGCAGACGTTCCTCACCTTGCAGTCCCTGCACTCCGCGAGTGGACCGCCGAAAACGAACTCGTATCCTTTCCTGCACTGAAGCTCGCCGACGACCGTAACCAGCACCATTCCGAACACCTCGTCCCTATATCACATTCGTCAACGTCGCCAGGCGTTCCGCGGCTTCGGGCGTCAGCCCTCTGTCTCCGAGGACCGTGTACCTGTCCTTCCTTATCTCGTGCGCGTGCACGAGCGCCTCTATGATCTGCTCCCTCGACACTCCGAGATCCTTCGCAGTCGTGGGGGCCCCTATCAGCTGGAGGGCGCTGCGTATCCTCTGCCAATCCCCTCCGTGCAGGTACATCATCATGATCGACCCGACGCCGCACTGCTCCCCGTGGAGAGCTTTGCCAGGCGCGATTTTATCGAGAAGGTGAGAGAACATGTGCTCCGAGCCGCTGGTCGGCCTCGAGGAGCCCGCGACGGCCATCGATATGCCGGATATGATGATCGGCCTGATCGCCACCCAGACGCTCTCCTCGAGGTTGGGCTTGATCGCCGCGGCGTTCTCGACGATGGACTCGGAGGCGTACTTCGCCAGGTTCGCCGCGCTCGAGCTGAAGACCTCGCTCCTGAGCTTGCCAGCGAGCTGCCAGTCGAGTATGGCCGTTGAGTTGGATATGACGTCCGCGCACCCGGACGCGAGCAGCCGGAAGGGCGCCTTGACGATGAGCGCGGTGTCCGCGACAACGCCGAGCGGCACGCTCGCGTTGAGTGACAGGGAGTTCCCGCCGTCCTTTATGGACGCGCGCGGGCTCGCGATGCCGTCGTGGGAGGCCGATGTCGCGATGCTGAGGAAAGGCTTCTTCAGGTTCGCAGACGCCAGCTTCGCGAGGTCGATCTTGCTCCCTCCGCCGACCCCGAGCAGGAACGAGGCCTTGACGTCCTTGGCCACCTCCTCGACCTTCACGAGGTTCTGCTGGGTCGCCTCGCCCACCATTATCTGCTGGATCTCGTACTTCGCCTCCACCATGATCTCCCGGACCTTGTTGGCTGCGAGGGTGCCTGTGGTCTGTCCGGTGACGATGAGTGCCGTGCCCTCGAGCTCGAAGTCCCTGCACATGTTGCCGGTCTCGCGGATGACGTCGTGTCCTGCAAGTACCTGTCTCGGGAAGCACATGCCTCTGGCCTTGGTGAAGCCGTCAGATGTCAAATGACACTACCTTCCCTCCAATATGCTGGACTGGTTCTTCAACTTATCGGGTTGTATCAGGCAGGGCACATATATTTGCCAGTACTCGGTACGTGCGCTCACGTGCCGTCACGGTGAAGACAGCCTCTCCATCTTCTCGATGAGGTCGTCCATCCTGAACGGCTTCGGCAGGAACTCCTTCGCGCCCGCCTCCCGGGCCTCCTTCTCGACGAGGATGTCCGCGCTGACGAAAATCACCTTCTGCGTCGGGTTCATCCTGACGATCTCCTTAGTCGCCTCGACGCCGTTCATGACAGGCATCCTGTGGTCCATGATGATTATGTCCGGCTTGTCGTTCGCGGCGGAGTACTTCCTGACAGCCTCCTCCCCGTCGAACGCCGTCCCGACCACCCTGTAGCCTCTCAGCTGGAGGATGTCCCTGTAGAGCTCCACGATGAAGAGCTCGTCGTCCACGATCAGGACGCTGGTCATGGTGAGTCCGCCCTCCGCAGGTGAAGAGTCAGCGCGCAGCCGGGCGTGCTCCCGCCCTTCACTAGCTCGTCCGCTTCGAGATGAGCGTCTATCGTCTCGGCCATCATCCTGGCGAACAGCAGTCCCGCCATCTTGACCATCTTGGACCTGTCCTGCGGGGGGTTCGGTCCCCAAAGGTCCCGCGTCAAAGTGGGAGGAATGTGGGCGTTGGCGTTCTCGACGCGGATCGTCCAGTGATTCTTCCCCTCTCTGTCCGCAGGTGTGATGTCCAGCTTGATACGGACATCGTCCGTCAGATCCAGCTGGACGGCTGTGACGAGCACGTTCAGGACGAGGTCATCGAGTATCTCGTTTGCGAATACTTCTGCTTTGCTGCCCTCGGGAGCGATTTTGACATGTATCTTCCTCTCGGGGAAGAGGTGCCTGAGGTTCTCCGTCGCCTTCTTCACGGACGGTAGCAGCTCGGTCGGTGCCAGCTTTCCCAGCTTGTCCCCTTTCGCGGCCATGACGCGCCTGCAGTTCTCGATCAGCAGGGCCGAGGATCGGATCTGCGAAGTGGCCCGCTCCGCGTACTTCCTCGTCTTCTGGTCCATGCAGGGGCTCGCCATTATGAGCTCGAGGTAGCTGAGGACCGCCTGGTTGTTGTTCAGGACATCGTGGCCGAGGAGCTCCATGAAAATGCCCAGGTGGCTGTCCGGGTCGTAGTCGAACTCTTTCGAGGTCAAGATGATGTCTCCTAGGTGATGCCCGACTATGTGTGTGAAGGTGCTCGGACCTTATCAAATTATGTGGGTCACTGTCCGATTTGCGGCGTTATCCGTTCCGTAACGGCCCTATCGGGCACGTTCCGTCCCTATCCCGCCGCCGAGAAATCGTCGAGGGTGACGCTGGAGACCGCCCTCTGCTCCTGCACGCCCTCCGTCACCCACTTCCAGTAGTTCCTCGGGAGGTCCTTCTCCTGGTACGCGGGGTCCTTCTTCGACTCCAGGTGCTTGAGGTCGGAGAGCATGATCCAGTAGCGCTCGGAATCCTTCCTGCCGGGCTTGTCCGGGAACCGCTTCCTCGAATCGACCAGTATCTCGTCGTTGTGGCATATGTGTGCGTGTTCGTCGTCCAGCAGGGCGACCGAGAACCCGGGCTTCCTCTTCGCGAAATGCCTGAGGACCAGGTCCGCTATGTTGTGCTCGAAGCTGCCCTTGCCGATTATGACCCTGTTCTTGGCGTCCTCCGAGAAGCCGATGAAGCTCTTGGCCCTCCTGAACTCCCCGGTCACCCGCCTGACCCGGTCCTTCATCTCCTTCGCCTCTGGGGACTGCTGGGCCAGATAGGGCTTCGTGCCGCTCTTCTCGATCTGTGAGAGGACGGTGAAGACGAGGTTGAACCTGTCGGGCGCCTTGAACCTGGACGCCCAGAAGATCTCGTCCTCAAGTATCTCGTTCAGCTTCTCGTCCTCCAGGAAGTCCAGTCCCCCGAACTGCTCCTTGAACTGCGAATAGAGCGAGTCGTAGTCGAGATCGTCCGCTCTCAGGGTGTCCTCGAAGTAGAACGGCTTGTCGCCGGTGTCCTCGACCGGTTTGGCCCTGTGCACCCTGCTTGCCAGGTAAGCCTTCACGATCGACTGCGGGGAAGGGCGGAAGAGCACGAGCATCTGGAGACCTTTCGGGTTGAATTATATGTTAATGTAGATATAAGCTTTGGCAATGACCTCTTGCAGACTCGGGCATGGCTGCTCGCGCGCCCGGAAAAAGACTATCTACCCATTCTGCGATGGCAGCGGAGATTGACCCAAACTCCCACCGAAGGTCGGCCCGCACCAGAGACCGATGCGCCGCCCCTTTTGGACCAGGCCAATTCCGAATACGATGCCGGCCACTACGAGCGCGCGATGGAGCTCTTCGAGAAGATCATCTCCTTGGGCAGGGAGAGCGAGGTCGTCCTCAACAACCGAGGAGCGGCCAAGGACGCGCTGGGCATGCACGCCATGGCCGCCGCCAGCTACAGGGCCGCGGTCGCACTCAACCCGTCCTACGAGCTCGGATGGCACAATCTGGGCAACTGCCTGTTCGGGCAGGAGCTGTACAAGGAAGCATCGGTAGCCTACACGCGTGCGCTCGCGTTGAATCCGACCAGGTGGGAGAACGCATCCGGGCTGGCCAGATCGGAGACCAAGCTCGGCAACATGAAGAAGGCGAAGGGCGCGATCGACAAGCTCAAGCCCCTCGCCGATGGCGATGATTCGATCCTGCTGACCCAGGCCGACCTGTACCTTCACGCGGGGTGGAGGACGGAGGCCGCCGAATGCTGCAAGAGGCACATCTCCAGGCGCGGCGACTCGGTCGATGGGCACGCCCTTCTCGGGAACGTCTACCACGATTCCGGGGACTTCGCGAAGGCCGCCCAATCCTTCGAGAACGCGCTTGAGATCGCCCCGGAGGACCCGGAGATATGGAACAACCTGGGGTACTCGTACTTCTGCGCCGGCCTGTTGGACCGGGCGCTGATGTGCTACGACAAGGCGATCGAGCTCGACCTCCGGTACAAACACGCCTGGTACAACAAAGGGTACGCGCTCCACGGGGCGGACAGGCTGGAGGAGGCCGTGCAGTGCTACTGGAGCGCCATATCGGTCGACTCCGATGACAAGGTGCTCTGGAACAACCTGGGCAACGCGCTCTACAACCTGGGCGGATACGCGGAGTCGATACCGAAGTTCGTCGAGGCCATCAGGGTGGACCCCGACTACGAGATCGCGTGGAACAACATCGGGAACGCCCTCGAGAGGATGGGCCTCTACGCGGAGGCGATACCGTTCCACGACCGTTCGCTCGAGATACGGCCGGGCTTCGACTACGCGCTGTACGCGAAGGGCGTCTGCAAGTCCATGGTCGGCGACTCCGAGGAGGCCTACGACCTCATACTCGAGTCGCTGGACCTCAACCCGCTGTACGACGAGGCTTGGAAGGCGAGGTCGAGGGTCGCGAGGCAGCTCGGGAGGCTGGACGATGCGCTGTCGTCCATCGAGACCAGCCTCTCGGTCAACCCCGAGTTCGACGAGGGCTGGATCGACCGCGGGGAGATGCTGCTCTCAATCGGGGACCCGGAGGAGGCGGAGCGTTCCTTCGAGGCCGCGCTCAGGTGCCTCGATGCCCCGCCTTCGAGGACCGCCTACGGACTCGCCGCACTGGCCAGGAAAGCGGCCGTTCTCCGGAGGCTCGGGAGGTTCGAGGCAGCCCTCGCCGCATACGAGACCCTGAGCGGGATGGGCAGGATGGACGATGTCATGGCCTCGTCCGTCTTCTCGCTCGCACGCTATCTCGGCCTGAAGACGGTCCCGTCCAGCACGAAGGCGATGCTGGAGAACTCGGTGGGGCAACACACGAAGATGTCATATGTCGAGTTCCTCCTGGACTGCGGGGACACGGAAGCTGCTTCCCGGATGTTGGCCGCCCTGGACCGCGATGAGGGAGGCCCCAGGATGGCGGTCGCGGAGGCCCGCGTGAAGGCCATGTCTGGCGATGTCGACGCGGCGATGGAACTCGTCGCATCCGTATCCAAAGAAGAGCGCGACCCCGACATCCAGAAGGCGATGGGGGAGATCTTCGAGTCGGCGGGCGACCTGAGGTCTGCCAGGGCGTGCTTCGAGGAAGTGCTCTCGCGCCGGCCTTCGGACTTCGGCGCTGCCTTGTCATTGACCCGAGTCTTTGAGAGGATGGGCGAGCATCGAGCGGCCATCAGGGCGGCGGATGTGGCGATCGGGATAGACGACGCGGAGTGGGAGCCCTACGACCTGAAGTCCCGGGCGTACGCCGCCCTCGGCGAATCAGGCAAGTCCGAGGCAGCAAAGGCAATGGCCTCCGAGAGGCTTTCGGGGTCGGGGCAGACGGCCGATGGACCGGCCGGGGGAGTGAAGGGATGACGGACCTGCATCTCAGGAAAAGGCACAGGCTGAGGCAGAAGGAGATCAGACACATCGCGGGCCAGATTGACCTGGCCCTCGGGACGAAGAGCTTCGACGAGGGGGACGTGGTCGACCAGGCGGAGGGCCCGGACTACGATGTAGTGTACGTGGGGGGGAAGATACTCGCGTTCCTCCCCGGGGGAGTCCCCTTCCTGACCGTGCGCGGCCTGCTGAGGTATGTCGCCTCGAAGCGGTTCGTGACCGTCGACATGGGCGCCGTGAAGTTCGTCGCGAACGGCGCGGACGTCATGGGCCCCGGCATCGTCGGGTTCGACCCTTCCATATCGGAGGGCGACCTTGTGTGGGTGCGCGACGTCCGCAACATGCGCCCGCTCGCGGTCGGGCGCGCGCTCGTGCCCTCGTCCGTTCTGGAGAAGAAGGACAAGGGGAAGGCCGTTGCCTCGGTCCATTATGTTGGGGACAGGCTCTGGATGGTCGACGAGCCTAAGGAGGAGGAAGAGGGGGAGGACGAGGACGCGGAGCAGGCCGGGGAGGACGCCCCGGAGTAGGAGCACATTTATATGTGGCCACGATTATTACATCGGTCGAGGGATGCACCGTGACGATTCTCAAGAAGAAGCCGTTCCCATCGTCTCAGGAGTCTGCGACGAGGGAAACGATTGGCGCGGAACAGTACATAGATCTCACCGAGATGGTGTTCGAGGACGAGTCTCTGTTGGGCGGCGAGGACGCAAAGACCGTCGTTAAAGTGGGCGAGCTGTTCAGGTACGAGGACCTCTCATCTTTGACGGCCCAGGTCTACGCGGGGAACATAGTCATCGTGGACTACACCTCCGTGGCGAACGACGACCTCACCATGAAGAGGATCACCTCCGAGCTGAAGAACGTCGCAAGGGATGTCGGCGGGGACGTGGCGGGGGTCGGCAAGAACCTGCTGATGGTCACGCCTCAGGCGGTCAAGATCGACAGGAACAAGATCAAGGGCGGCTTCTGAGTAGCGTCCCTTGTCGTTCTGGATTTTTCCACGTGCCAGCGCACGCTCCGAGCGTGGGCTCACTCGGATATCGGCGTCGTGGCGGTGAACTGTCCGTCCCTGAATATGAGCGTCAGGTACCCGTGGTGTATCTTCGAGTGCCTCATCTTCACGGCCCTGATCCTTAGCTGGACATCCACCTCTCCGACATCGACGAACCTGAGCTGTATCGTCCCGTCCGCCAGATAGTCCTCGTGGTAAGGACCGAACGCGCTGCCGTTCTGCTGGGTCTCTGAGATCAAGAACGTCGTCACACCGAGCCTCTTGAGGAAGCCGAAGAAGTGGAACAGCTCCTGCCTCGGGTTCGCGATCGTGGCCAGGGAGTATATCGCGGTGAGGGAGTCGATCACGACGATCTCCACGCCCTCGTTCTCGACCTTCTTCCTGAGGTACTCCTTGAGTATCTTGAACCAGTCCCTGCCGACATCGGCGTCCGTGTGCTCCAGCCGGAGCTTCCCGATGTCCACTATGAAGAACTTATTCTCGTCGATGTTGCCGAACCCCAGCATCTCCATCGCCGTCAGGAGGCTCTCCTTGTTCTCCTCGATGCTGATGTAGAGGACGTTGACCCCGCGCTTCCTGACGTTGTTGTACAGCATGCTGAGCGCGACGGAGGACTTCATGGTACCAGGCGTGCCCGCGAGAAGCACGACGTGACCCTTCTTGACCCCGCCGCCAATCTTGCTGTCAAAGCCGTCTATGAAAGTCTGTATCCTGTCCTCATTAGGGTTGTTCATCGGAGACTCCATCAGGGGCCCTCCCGGTGGTATCGGCGCAGTAATCATCACATCCTCTTTTTAAAAGGTTTTGGTCATTGTTATCAAAATCAAGAATGTCGCTGGCGCAACGCTCAGGGCAGGGGATTGTTCTTTTGCCCGCGCACTCGTCGGACTGAACCATTATATGCAGGTAAGTTCTGCTTCCATCGTTGACCGGCCACAAGACGATCCATGACTCCGTCCACGGCAGCGTCAGGGTGGAAGGAGTGTTCCTGTCGCTCGTCGAGGCTCCGGAGCTGCAGCGCCTCCACAGCGTGCACCAGCTGGGCCTCGCATACCTGGTGTACCCGGGGGCGAACCACACCCGGTTCGAGCACTCGCTCGGGACATACGCGGTCGCGGGCCGCATCTGCGCCGCGCTCAAGCTGGACCCGAGGGAGTCCATGCTCGTCGAGTGCGCGGCCCTCCTGCACGATGTCGGGCACCTTCCGTACTCGCACACGTTCGAGGTGGTGCTGCACGACAGGTTCGGCATCGACCATGTCGAGATCTCCCGCAGGCTGATCCGGGGCGAGGACACGGTGCTCACAGAGTCGGACAGGCGTATACTAGGCAAGTACACGAGCATCTGCGACGCGATAGAGTCCTCGGGGGTCGACCCCAAGGAGGTTGCGTCGCTCCTCGAGGGCAAGGCCGGTTCCCTGGGGGTCCAGCGGACCCTGCCAGGGGCTGGAGGCCAAGCGCACTTCAACTCCAAGCGCTATCTGTCGCAGATAGTGAGCGGGACCGTCGACGCCGACCAGCTGGACTACCTCGTCAGGGACGCGCACTACACGGGAGTGGCGTACGGCGTGATCGACATCGACCGCCTCCTGCACACGTTCGCGGTGTTCAACGGCGATCTCGTCGTCGAGCGGGGCGGCTTGAACGCAATCGAGGGTATGCTCGTGGCACGGGCGCTGATGTTCTCATCCGTATACTTCCACAAGACCGTCAGGATATCCGAGCTGATGTTGGCCAAGGCGGTCGAGCAGCTCGGGAGGGACGAGATCGAGGCGATGCACAGGATGACTGACGCCACCCTCCTGGCCCACCTGGTGTCGAAGGGCGGGTACCACGAGGAGATCGCCACGCTGATCAAGTACAGACGGCTGTTCAAGAAGGCGTATGCGGTCCCCGTCTCCTCCGTGGACGAGGCCGGGTGGGACAAGCTGGAGGAGCTCGGCGACATCGACCGGAGGCGTTCGGTCGAGGAGGACATCGCCCGGAGGGCGGACGTGGACCCGGGGCATGTGGTCATCGACGTGCCGTCGACCGAGCTGCCCGTGTCGGAGCCGAGGATATCCTTGACAGATGTGCGGATATTGGATTCTGGGAAGGTCAAGCTGCTTCCGAAGATGAGCCCGATCGCGGCATCCCTGCAGAGCAGGCGCGTGCATGAATGGGCCGTGATGGTCTCGTGTCCCTTGAAATCGAAGGAGAAGGTTGGCCGGGCAGCCGAGCGCGTGCTCGGGCTCTAGCCTTTCATGACCCCGATCGGTTTGAGCCTCGCGACCATCTTGGATATGCCCGCGCCGTGGGCTATGCGCACGACCTCGTCGACGTCCTTGTACGCTCCCGGCGCCTCCTCGACTATGCCGTCCTTGGAGGCCGCGCGGATGTATATCCCCCGCCCCTGGAGCAACGAGACGACCTCGTTCGCCGAGAACTGCTTGGTGGCGGATGTGCGTGACATCAGCCTTCCAGCGCCGTGGCAGGTCGACCCGAAGGTCTCGGCCATCGCTCCCGGGGTGCCTACGAGCACGTAGCTGGCACTGCCCATGTCCCCGGGGATCAGCACGGGCTGTCCGACCGAGCGGTACTTCTGGGGGACCTCGGCTCTGGACGAGTCGAAGGCCCTCGTCGCGCCCTTCCTGTGCACGTACAGCTTCGTCCGCCTGCCCTCGAACTCGTGCTCCTCGAGCTTGCATATGTTGTGCGCGACATCGTACACGCACCTCATGCCGATCTCCTCGGCCTTCCTTCCGAGCGCCTGCTCGAAGGACTCCCTCACCCAGTGAAGTATCAGCTGCCTGTTCGCCCACGCGTAGTTCGCGGCCGCGCTCATAGCGGCGAAGCAGTCCTGTCCCTCCTGCGAGTGCACCGGAGCGCATGCGAGCTGCCGGTCTGGCACCTGGATGGAGTACTTCCTGAGGGCGTCCTCCATCACGCGGATGTAGTCGCTGGCGATCTGGTGGCCGCATCCCCTCGAGCCCGAATGGATGCTCACGACGATCTGGTCGGGGCCTGTTATCCCGAAGGCCTTCGCTGCGGCTTCGTCGAATATCCTCTCGACCCTCTGCACCTCGAGGAAGTGGTTCCCCCCTCCGAGCGTGCCGAGCTGAGGAGCCCCCCTCTGCTTCGCCTTCTGGTCCACCTTCGAGGAGTCCGCGGTCTTCATGCAGCCGTTCTCCTCGCACGACGCGAGGTCGTCCTCCCACCCGTAGCCCTTGGAGACCGCCCATCTCGCCCCTTGGTCTAAAACATCCTCGACCTCAGAACCAGTGAGGCGCAGCTTGCCCTTCTCGCCCACTCCGGAGGGCACGTTCTGGAATATTGTGTCGATGACCTTCTTGATGTTAGGCCCGACATCCTTGACCGTCAGGTCCGTCCGCACGAGCTTGACTCCGCAGTTGACATCGTATCCGATGCCCCCGGGCGAGATAATCCCCTTCTCAGAATCGAAGGCGGCTACGCCTCCGATGGGGAACCCGTACCCCCAGTGTATGTCGGGCATCGCGAGCGATTTCCCCACGATGCCCGGGAGACAGGCGACGTTCGCGGCCTGTTCCGGTGCGTTGTCCGCGCAGACCGACTTGATCATCTTGTCGTCGGAGAAGATGACTGCAGACGTCGTCATGCATGACTTGAACGACTTAGGTATCTCGAACCTGAATTCATCCTTCTTGATCATCGGGCCGGTCCAAGGCAACTCGTACACCCCGTCTTTCCGAGACTGTCAGACGTATATTAACCTTATGCGTACGTCTGGCTGCTGGCTGTCTGCTGGCCCGAGCCTCCTTAGCGCGCGCACGGGGCCGTGTAGGGGCCTGCGTGCGGTCCGCTTTCGGATGTTGCCAGAATTTTATATATACTGGCAAGAGCGATAGTATCACACCGTAAGGGGCAGACATATCGCGTGTGTGCAGCGATTTCGATGGGATATCACCGATGCGGTTTCCTAGCCTGAGGTGTTGAGAGCGTGGCAGACGAAGCTACAGTGACATGTCCGTTGTGCGGAAACAAGGTGCTAGGCGGGGCCGACCGCTGTCCCTTTTGTCAGACTCACCTCGACAAGATCCTCATGAACCGCGAGATCGAGAAGGTCATCGAGAAGCGCGTGATGAGGCGGATTCTCAAGCAGGGGATATCGGGCGACATGGCGGGGTCGGAGATACCCAAGGTCGCCCTTCCGGAAGTCAAGGAGACCTGTCCTGCATGCGGCCTCGAGCTGAAGGGCGGAGAGGCCAAGTGCTCAAGGTGCGGCGTGCCGCTTACCAGTGGCAAGGAGCTGCTCGAATGCCCCGAGTGCGGGGAGACGTTTGTGGCAGGCGCCACTGCCTGTCCCAAGTGCGGGGTCGAGTTCGACCTCGGGGCCGAGGCCGAAGACGGGCCGAGGCCGGAGCCGCTGAGCGTCCCGCTGCCGCCACTGCCTGAGCCCCCGAGGTTGAGGCCGGAGGTAGTCACCCCTGCTCCCGCGGAGCCTCAGGCGCCTGGCCGCGGGCTCGTCAACGGGCGGGGCGCGATCAACGGAACGGGCCTCGTCAACGGGACCGGCATGGTCAATGGAACCGGGATGATCAACGGAACGAGGGGTGAGGGGCGCGTGGCGATAAGCGCGCAGAGGCGCAAGGCCCTCCTCACGCGCTGGCAGTTCCTCGCGGTCCTCGCAGCAGTCATAATCATCGTGCCCACGTTCGTGTACATATCGTTCTACAAGGACCAGGGACCGTATTCCATAGATGACAGCTTCGACGAGTGGTCCTCGGCGGCCTCGTTCGGGATGGACACCCTGTCGACCTCGGAGTCGATAAACGTCGACGAGTGGTACGTCGGGACGGACTCCACGCAGCTTTACTTGTATGTCAACACCCAGGGAAGCATCATGAGCAGCGTGGACGTCGACAGCTTCTTCCTGTTCGTGGATTCTGACAACTCGAACGACTCTGGATACGCGGTGAACGAGCTCGGGGCCGACTACATGCTCGAGCTCGACGGATGGAACGGCAGCGTGCAGACGACTGGTCTGTATTCGTTCTCTGATGATGACCGTTACGACTGGAACAAGTGGGAGCGCATCGACTCGCTGGCCTATCACATGGACGGGGACGAGCTCGAGGCGATGGCCAACATGCCCGTCGCGGTCGGCCCCTCCGCCGGTCTGCTCCTGATGTCTCAGGACCAGCTCGAGAGGCGCGCCGTGAGCCACGCGGTCCCGTCGTCCGGGGGCGTGCTCATAGTGAAGCAGGAGCTCGTGCCGAGCGTCGCGGCATCCGGGCTCGTGGACGCGTCATCCAATGTCCAGTTCCTCAGGCTCACATTCATCTGCGAGGGCGCCGGGGGCAGCGTGTCATCCGTCGTCCCCGAGCTGGTGGGCGCGACGTGGTCGTCTCCCATCGCCCAGTTCTCCCTCGAGCGCGGGCACGAGCGGACGTTCGAGATCGCGCTCGACACTTCGTCCGCATCGGACGGGGAGTTCGTGTCTGCGTGTGTGACGGAGGAGAGTATCGTCACGACTCTTCCGGCCGTCCGGGTGCTCGGGGAACCCGCGAGGGCGTATGTCTCCGCCAGACCCGCGGACGTCGTCATAGACGGTGCGTTCGGGGACTGGGATGGCAGGACGGTCGTTGACGCGGACGATGTGCCAGTGCTGAACGAGAATATCGACATCAACGGCATGGGCAACGTGAACGCCTCGTCCTCCTCCTTCTTCTATGTCAGCGTCGAAGGCGAGAACTGCTGCGGCTCCTATGTCCCGGTGATTCGCGGGAAGCCCGTCCAGGGCTCCGGAGGGGCGGTCATTCCCACCAGGAAGACCGCCGAGGACATCATGAGGATATACGTCGATTCCGACATGACGGCCTCGACTGGATACCCTATCTCGATGAGCTCCAAGCTGATCGGGGCGGACTACATGATCGAGGTCCGGGGATTGAACGGCGCGATCATGTCGCGCGTACTGTGGTCCTACGAGGACGGGCAATGGAACGCTCTCCCGGCCACGGTGGACGCGGCTAAGGACAGCAAGCGGATCGAGCTCGGGGTCGGCTCCGCCAGCCTGGGCGGGAGCGTCGAGGTGGACTTCATCATCGAGACCACCGACTGGAGGTCGAGGCACGATTACGCAGCGCTCGACTTCCCGGGAACGAGGGCAGTCACGGGCGGCCTCGGGGCAATAGGCATCGAATCCTATATCGTGGAATCGCCGACCTCATCGGCGACGGCCACTGATCACTCTCACCAGAGGAAGCTCTTCTACGACGGGACGAATGTGTGGAGTTTCTACTACGACGGCACGAACACCGTGTACAGGTACAGCACGGACAACGGGGCCACCTGGAGCGGCACGTCCGTCGCCTTCACAACCGCCGGGATCGAGAAGGTATCCGTGTGGTTCGATTCATCCAACAACCTCGTGTACTCAGTGGGCGACCGCACGAATCCGTCCCGCGGGGTCTCTATCCAGAGGGGGACGGTCAATCCCGCGGCTCACACCATCACGTGGGCCGCCTCGGACTCTGCCCTCGATGTATCGGGCAGTACCAAGGGCAACAAGCCGTCGTTCATCAGTAAGGATGTCAACGGCTACCTATGGATCATGTCCCAGAACAAGACCTCCGCATCGACCTACGACCTGTCTGTCTTCAGGAGCGCGAGCACGGACAGCGTCACCAGCTGGGTGCATTCGGTGAACTTGATCACCCCTGACTCAAACGGTGCCAATGTGCGCGGATCGATCGTGCCTGCGGGCTCTGGGAGCAACATGTGGGCGGTCTACTCGTACGGTGGGGACATGGCCGTCAGGAAGTACACGGGCACTTGGAGCACCGAGACAGTTCTTTATGACAACACTGGCACGGACTTCACGAACACGGAGTACGGCACCCCGTGCGTCGTCGTCGACACAAGGGGGAAGGCGCACGTGGTATACGGTGACGGGAACGTCGACGCGGGCACGCTCAAGCCCCACATATTCTACACTTACAACAGCAGCGCCACGGCGTGGGCGTCTTCGACAGCGCTGAGCTCGACGACATCGACGCTCGGGTTCAGGTTTCCCACGATCGCCCTCGATTCGAGCACGAACAACGTTTACGCCTTCTGGGTGAACATGAGCTCGGACAATGGCATCGCCGCGGTGAAGAAGCTGAGCTCCAGCTCGACCTGGACGACCATCAGCCTGGGTCCCCAGCTGACCTACGCGAAGTCCTATCTCACATCGATATACTCGGTGTCAGGCGAGTCCCGCATATGCTTCCAGTGGACCCAGAACACGACCGCTCCGTACGAGGTCTGGTACGACAGGATACCCGAGTTCACGGATGCGTTCGTGCCTGTGCTGTTCGTGATCCTGGTGTTCGCGGTGGGCTACAGGCGCAGGTCGGGGAACCGCAAGGACAGGGAAATCTGAGTGTTTTTCGGGGCCCTGGTCCACACGCCACGGAGGCCACAGTTCCACTATTTATATAACGGAGACACTATCTCGTGATGATGATGGGAGAAGAGCGGAAGGACATATTCCTCAGCTGCTTCAAATGCGGTAGGATAGTCCGTGCCAGCGATTCCGAGTGTCCGCGCTGCGGGCTCCAATTCGGTCCTGGGACGCTCTTCGAGTGCCCGTTCTGCTCGGGCCTGATCTGGCGCAGCGCCACCAAGTGCTCGACATGCGGCATCGACCTTTCCGAGTTCTCCCAGAGCGTCGAGAAGGCCAGCTCCGGGTTCGACATGGACCAGTTCGTAGACACCATCATCAGCACCGAGCTCGAGGAGATGAAGTCGCTCGTGAGGCGGGTCGCCTGCCCGGGCTGCGGGCTCATGATACGCGGGGACGAGGAGAAGTGTCCTCGGTGCGACCTCCCGCTGTACGAGGCCAAGGTCGACTGTCCCGTGTGCGGGGAGAAGATACCCATAGCTGCGGAGTCATGCCCGAACTGCGAGGCGGTCTTCGAGGAGGCCCCTGAGGAGCCATCCGAGGCCGCCGAGGATGAACAGTCTTCGGAGGGTGCGAAGCATCCGGCGAAGGCCAGGGGCGCGGGGAGGAAGAAGCCCGCGCCCAAGAAGAAGCCGGTCAAGAAGTCGAAGCCGAAGAAGACCAGGTAGATATACCCCGGTGTTGGCCGGAATCCGGCCCCGGGGGGCGCTTTTGCAACTCATTAAGTATTCGCAATTTTATCTTTATACCATGGACGACCCGTCGGCACCAGCCTTCGTTTTCGGATGCCTTGCCTGCGGCAAGACGGTTTCCGGTGGCGAGCCCAGCTGCCCGAGGTGCGGCGCTTCGTTCAAGGACGTCAGGTTCGAGTGCCCGTTCTGTGGCGAGCTCATCTCCCCCGACCAGCACAGGTGCCCCTCCTGCGGCACGGAGTTCGGGGTCTTCGCGGACGAGGTGTCCGAGAAGTCCTCCATCGAGCTCGACAACGGGAGCTCAAGTGCATCACCAGAAGATACCGCTGGCCTGGAATTCGAGTGCCCAGCCTGCGGCAAGAGTGTGTCCGCTGCGGACAAGTCGTGCCCTCACTGCGGCGCCATCTTCTCGGAGTAGGCTCTGAAGGGCTGTGGGGCCGGGACCGGGAATTGAACCCGGGTCAAGGGATCCACAGTCCCCAAGGATACCACTACCCCACCCCGGCCATCGACCGCCACCATGATATCTCCATAGATAAAGCTTATCTCGTGCAATCCTGTGTCGGGGCGCCCATCCAGTATAGGCGGAAGGGTACTTTCAGCCACCTCCGCAGTGAACCGTGAAGAGCCGCTTGCGTGCTCATCGATCAGGGGATTAAGTCTGAATATCGACGACCACGGGTCATTCCGCAGGGACGCTCACACCGTATCGTGTCCAGAGTGCGGGGGCATGGTGATTAGCGCCTCAGGATGCGAATCATGCCTTTCGTGCGGCCAATCCAGATGTGACGGATGAGCATCGGCGTGAGGTTCTGTAAATCCTCGGGTGGTGGTCCTCAGGACCACCCCCTAGCATTCACTCGCTCCATTCGGCTCAGGCCGTACGCCCCTCGCGGGGCGCAGAGGACCGTCATCACGTCATGCTGGAGCGCGCCGGGGTCGAACCATAGACCCCCTGCCGTCATGTTGAAGACGGCTGTACGCAGCGGGCCCGTGCCTCCTGACGATACCCGGACAGGCTCGTCGGGGCAACCACGGGTGCACGCGCCCATTCGGGAATATGGATTTCTCCCACATGTCGAGCGCGATCCGCTGCCATTCTCCGGGCCGGCAGGTCCGGCCCGTGCTTGTGCCTTCGTAGGCATCTGGAGGTCAACGATGTGGTCGGCTCTTCATGGTTTGCACTACATGTACTACCTTGCACCACCCGATTTCTTGACAGAACGTCGGCGTGAAAAGGCTTAAGTCGGCGTGTCGGCTTCACACAGTCGGTGAGCGCGTTGAAGCGGGATATCATATCAGTCCTCGACATGAAGGACGATTTCGAGAAGATACTAGCCAACGCTGTGAAGATGAAGAACGACCTGCGGAAGAAGGAGCCCAAGAAGGGCCCCGCGACGAAGCCGCCGCAGCCTCTGAAGGGCAAGGTCCTCGGGATGGTGTTCGAGAAGCCGAGCCTGAGGACCCGGATGTCCTTCGAGGTGGGCATGACCCAGTTGGGCGGCCACGGGCTGTACATCGGCCCGGACGAGGTCAAGATCGGCAAGAGGGAATCGGTGTCCGATGTTGCCCACGTCCTCAGCAGGTACGTCGACTGCATAATGTACAGGGCTTTCAGCAACGAGATCATGCGCGAGCTCGCGAAGCACGCCTCGGTCCCGGTCATCAGCGGACTCGATGACATGGAACATCCGTGCCAGTGCGCGGCGGACATGATGACCGTCCTCGAGAAGAAGCGCAAGCTCAAAGGCCTCACGATGGTCTATGTCGGAGACGGCAACAACGTCTGCAACTCGCTGATGTTGGGCGCAGCGCTCGTGGGCATGAACATGCGCGCAGCGACCCCCAAGGACCACAGGCCGAACGCGGACATGGTGGCGAAGGCCCAGGAGATCGCGAAGCTGAAGGGGTGCACGGTCGAGCTGTTCCAGAACCCCTATCAGGCGGCCGAGGGTGCGGACGTCATATACACGGACACATGGGTGTCCATGGGCCAGGAGGCCGAGAAGGAGGCCAGGGAGAAGCTGTTCCTCCCGTACCAGGTCAACGACAAGATGGCGGAGAAGGCCAACAAGGACTGGATCTTCCTCCACTGCCTGCCTGCCCACAGGGGCCAGGAGGTCTCGGCGGAAGTCATCGACGGACCTCACAGCGTCGTGTTCGACCAGGCGGAGAACAGGATGCACGCTCAGAAGGCTATTCTCCTCGCCGTGCTCTCCTAGTCAGCTGCGACCCGACGATATCGTCCAAAACCCCAAGAAACTCCTCTTTCTTTTCACACGGGATGGTGGCCCCGGCGGCTATGTTGTGGCCGCCTCCGACGCCCCCGACCTTTTCCGCGGCCGCGCGCATCGCGTAGGACAGGTCCATGCCCATCGACACGAGCTCCTGGGTGCCCCTGGCGGAGGCCTTCTTCTTCGGGGCCTCGGAGAATTCCGTGGAATCCGCGAACGCCACCATGGGTGCGCTCCTGTCGGAGCCGTTGCTGTTCAGGAGCATCCCAGCGACGGTGCCGACGATGGTCTCCTCGATCTCGTCCCCGGCGTCGAAGAACTGGATGTTCGTCAGCCTGGTGACGCCGGTGTCCTTCGCGAAGTTCAACGCCTGGCTGAGAGCGGACCTGTGGTCCCTGAGCAGGGCCAGGCCTTCGGAGAGCGCGTCGCCCCTGTCGCCCGAGCATATCCTAAGTCCGACCTCCGCCCTCCCGTGCCTCCCGCACGCGTTGAGCAGGGTGGCGAACTCCTTCGCATCCCTCACGGGCGACCCCCGGGCCTCGTTCCCGAACACGTAGACCTCACCCATGAGCCTGACGATGGTCTCCGGGCGCCTCCTAGACTTGACCAGGATGTCCCTGATCTCGGACACGATGGCGCTGCGCTCATCGTCGTTCAGGTCCGACCATGTCTTCCAGGCCTCGCCCTTCTTGAGCTCTATCCCGAGGCCGAGCAGGAGGCTGAGCGCGGCCTCCTCGTTGTTGGTTATGCCCGGGATGAACGGGTCGCTCGAGTACTCCAGCATCTTGTGCACGGGCCTGGTCTCGCGCCCGAAGTACCTGATGTCCTGCACGGCCTCGACAAGGTGCTCGGCCTGGGCCGCCGCCAGTATGCGCCGGTTGACCCCCTCGAGCCTCCTCGCACGCTGGTCCTGCAGGTCGCCCACGGCCCCGAGGATCGCGAGGGGGGCGAGGATCATGTTCTCCGGGCTCATCGCGAGCGCGGCCAGGAAAGTGCTCCCCGCCCCGCTCAGGTCCGTCGCCCCGGAGACCCCGTGGAGGTGCGGGTTCACGTGTTGGATCGTGGAGAAATCCGTCAGCGCAGCCTGTCCGCGCCTCGCCCCCTCGCGCCCGGGGGTGTCAGGGACGTGGTGGTCTGTTATCACGGCGCTCATGCCCTCGAGCTTTGACAGGGAGCCGCTCCCCAGGTCCGTGTACCATATGATGCCCGCGTCCATGCTGCCCAGCGAGGCGATCGTCTGCTCGTCGAGCTTCTTGAAGAACAGCACCTGGGCCCTGATGCCTTCGCGGGCGAGCGCGCGCGCGGCTATGGAGGCTGCCGCGACGCCGTCGGCGTCTATGTGCGTCGCGACCACCACGCTCGAGGCGTGCTTGATGACCTCGGAGGCGGCGACCGCGGATGCCCACAGGCCTTCGGGTATCGATGTCCTCAGCGAGGCTGCGGCCGTCTCATTCGTCAATCGATCACCCCGAAGAACTTGAGTGCGACGAGCGCGACGAACGCGATCCCTATCGCGAACATCACCTTCACTGACCTGCTGATCAGGAATATGAGGACTGCGAAGACTATGAGCACCAATATCATCTGGAGAAGCGCGTCCATCCCATCCCCTCATCCCGCCGCCCGGTATTCAACCTTTCCCGGAACTGGTCAGGTTCTCGAAGGTCCCTCTCCTCAGCTTCGCATACGAGTACTCCGCGAGCCGCTTGAGGTTCTTGCAGTCCTCCGCGTTGTACTCCGTGAGCAGGTCCAGGGCGTTCCTGCGGCCCTGCTTCTCCCATATGCGCCAGAGGTACACCGCGTCCGCCCCGGTCATGTACTCGACCCGCCTGTCCCTGACTATGCCCAGCTGCCTCTCGATCATCTTCAGACCGCCCACATGTCCAATCCTGCGCATGACGTTCCTGAGGTCCACATGGGGTATGCTCGGGACGGACCCCGGGTACTGTGTCTCGATGATCGGAAGGTCGAAGCTGGACCCGTTGAACGTGACTATGATGGATGCCGAGGACAGGATCGCCCTGAGACTCTGCCCGTTCAGGTTGATCCCACGGACGAGCGTGTGCATACGTTTCCCGTCGAATATGCCGACCATCGTGATGGGCGACCAGTACGAGACGCCCGTCGTCTCGATGTCGAGGTAGGCGACGGATTCCGTGAAGTCCCCGAGGCACCTCCACTGCTCCCTCCTCGGAACATTGGTCGCGAAGTACGACGAATCCCCCGCCTCCAGCCTTTCAGCAGCCCGGGCGAGATCGGAGTCCATCCTGGACTTGCTCTCGGGGGATATCCGCGGGATCTTGTCCGCCGAGAGGAAATCGTCCCACGCCAGTATCCCGGACGACCAAATCGTCCTCTCCCTGGCCTGTCCTATCCCCTTGAGCAGGATGAAGCTGTTCTCCAGCATCGGATGAGAAGACCTGCGTCCAGCGTATATAAGAACCGCGCCAGGAGCGCGAAAGTACTCCTTCGGCCCGCAAAGGTTGTCTAGAAGGGCCCTCATCTCATCCGACGATGAGCCTCGGGTACAAGCTCAACAGCTCCATGGAGATATTCCCGGGCGGGGCGGTGCTGCTCAGGGAATCGAACACGATGGTCGTCGCCGACCTTCACCTCGGGTGCGAGGCGGCGCTCGAACACGAGGGCTTGAGCATTCCCAGGCTGCAGACGAGGGTCATCGAGCAGTATCTGGTCGAGACGGTCGCCTCGGTCCGGCCCGACAGGCTCGTCGTCGCAGGTGACCTCAAGCACAACTTCTCGAGGAACCTCGTCCAGGAATGGCAGGATGTGTCGAGGTTCGTGAGGAGCCTGAGCGGGCTGGCGCCGCTTGTTGTCGTCAAGGGCAACCACGACAACTTCCTGGGGTCCATCCTCCGAGAACTCGGCACTCCCCTGGTGATGGAGACGGAGTCAGGAGGCATCAGGATAGCCCACGGACACACGGGCGTCCCATCCGCAGTGCCGACCGTGATGGGCCACCTGCACCCTTCGATAGGGCTGAGGGACGGCGTGGGTGCGTCTGTCAAGGACCGGTGTTTCCTCTACAGTGAGCGCGACCGCATGTTGATCCTGCCCGCACTCAGCCTGGTCGCGAGCGGGCTCGAGGTCGTCGAGCAGCTGGATTCCGACAGATCCTCTCCCCTGCTGCCAGAGGAGGGGCTCGCAGATTTCGTCCCGATACTCTTTGCAGAGGACCGCCCCCTGAAGTTCCCGGCCGTAAGGGACCTCAGGGCTATGCGCGGACTCGACTAGGTTTGGCGCGCTCCCGGTGGGGGCGCCGGCAGCTTGACGAAAGGGTTATCAGCGCTCAGTCTTCTCCGGTCTCTGGAGGGTCTAGGAATGGCTGACGAGAAGAAGTTAACAGCATCTGAAGTGAGGAAGACAATCTCGGTCTCTCTGGCTACGGCCTTTGGGTTCGTGATTGCACTGTTGTGGAACAGTGTCGTCATGGGAGGCCTGAAGGTTGGAGGCATTGACACGACCTTCACTGAAATAGACCTGGGGGGCTGGCTCGGGTACCTGGTCACCGCGGTCGTGTTGACCGTCGTCATGGTCGTTCTTATCATCGTCGTGGGTCGCTGGGGAAGCAAGTAACAGTACCCGCCGTCGACTCCTGATGGTACAGCTGGATGCAACCAGCGTGAGCGTTGGATTCATCCTCGGTATGCGGTGGAGGCGGAACCCTCGGGGTTGGCGCGCGTGCCCGACCCGTCATCTGGGCCAGATGGTGATTGCCCGTCCCGAAAAGACTTATGTACGCGCATAATCATCCGCACATCTGTAGGTGCAGTGATTGGCCAGAGATATCTACGTCAGCGATGCAGACGTCGAGATGTCGAAGGACGTCGAGAGCCTGAGGATCGACAGACACTTGGTGTCCGATCTCGCTTCGTTCGTCCCCGGTCGGAAGAGGCGGATGCTCGACAGGATAGAGGAGCACGGCCGCAAGAATCCCCTGGCCATCGTACCCGTCCTCGTGAAGCACTTCAACGACGAGAACCCCAAGGTGAGGGGCCAGGTTAGGGCGAGCCTTGCGCGCCTGACCCAGTCGGAGCTCGGCGAGCTGGCCCTCGTGGACTGCATGTTCAGCCGCGACGCGAGGATCTCCTCGACGGCCGCGTCCGTCCTGGAAGAACGCAACTTCAACAGCATGAACTTCCTCTCGACCTTCAAACAGGTGAAGAACCTGGTCGTCCAGGCCAGGAAGGCCGATGTCTTCTGCACCGACGTCGAGGAGCTCGTCATCGACTCAATCCACACATACAAGGAGGGCAGGTTCGACCAGGCCATGACCAACATGATGATGGCCAAGGACCTTCTGGAGGACCGGCTCGAGTGGCACAGCCACATGCGGGGGTACATCAAGGATGTGCTGAAGATCACCCCGGTCCTGGGAAGGAGCGGGGTCCAGGTGGACTCGATCCAGGACTCCATCAGGAACCTCTCGACCGCTGTGCAGGGCAGAGAGTACACCGACGCAAAGTCGCTCCTCGACCTCAGGAGACAGGAGACCAGGCTCTGGAAGCAGCTCTGGAGCCTCGAGGAGTACATCACCAAGCGGATCAAGGTCAAGCCGCTCACCGAGCTCATGGTGCTCCGTGAGACCGACAAGCGCCTGCTGAAATCGTTCGAGGAGCTCGCGCGGTCGGTTGAGGGCAGGTTCCAGGACGGGAAGGCCGCAGAAGCTCTCGGCTCGGTAGAGCTCTACGTGCGGGAGACCGTGTCGGATAGATACCTGGCCGCGGAGGGCAAGAGGCTCGACACGAAGGACGAGGCCTCGTGGTACACGATGTGGTCCGTCGGTCTCGGGCTGCTGAAGCTGGTCGCCCCGATAGTCCCGAACCTGTCGGAGGAGTTCTACCAGCAGTACTTCAGGGATAGGGAGGGCTCGCCGAGCATACACACGGTCCCATGGCCCGAGCCGTTCGCCTCGCTGGAGCGTCCAGCGGTGGTCGTCGAGGGGAACTCGAAGAAGCAGAAGAAGAACTCGAAGTGACGCTTGACGGTCATTTGCCGGAGGGCGTCCAGAACCTTCCTTTCTTGGACTTGTCCCACGAGATGATCGTCCTCATGGCGTCCGTCCCGATCTTGATGCAGTCGGCCATGTTCTGTTCCGAGTCGATGATCTTCTCGGTCGGGTGCCAAGGGACCACGTCCGAGACCGTGCAGATCGCCCCGGCCCTCAGCCCATAGAGGGAGCATACGGTGAAGACCGTCCCGTTCTCCATCTCGATGTTCTTGACCCCCATCTTCCTGACGTCCGCCAGCCTGTCGGCCATGTGCGACGGCATGTAGCCCGACTGGGACATGGACGAGACCTTGCCGTTGAGGAGCACCTTGTTCTCGCTGTAGAACCCGTCGACAGAGAAGCAGATGCCGACATCGAACCTGGCCTTGTGCCTGACCGCGCTGTCAACGAGTGCTGTCACGATCTCGTGGTCCGCCACCGCGGGATACTCGGGCCACGCGTAGCTCCTGCTCGTCCCGTCGGCCCGCACGGCCCCGGTCGATATGACGAAGTCGCCCTTCTCGAGGCCGTCCGCGATCCCGCCGCTGGTCCCGATCCTGATGAACGTGTTCGCCCCGAGGTTGCTCATCTCCTCTATCAAGATGGCTGCGGACGGTCCGCCTATGCCAGTGGACGCCACTGTGACCGCGGTCCCGTCCAGGGTCCCTCCGTATACGGTGTACTCCCTCGCCTGCCTGATCTTCCTCGCGTCGGAGAGTGAGGCGGCTATCTTGGGCACCCGCTCGGGCTCCCCGCACAGGAACGCGTATCTGCTTACTTCCCCAGGCTCCAGGCCGGTTATGATCTGCTTGCTCAATCCAATCACCCCGTGGGTCGGTCCATGAATGCGAATGGCCCCTTAATAAGATGAGCGCGGGCTCAATCTATCGCCAGGAGAAGCACGGTCAGGACCATGCCGAAGTACGTGCCTAGGAGCACGTAGCCACCCATCTGCGATATGCGCTTGCCGCGGAGCATGAACACGAGCACAAGGAATGTGGACAGGTTGAGCACTGCCAGGATTGGGATGATCTCGTCCAGGTCGAACGACATGGGCCTCACGATGCCCATGAGCCCGAGCGTCAGAAGAACGGTGACGATGTTCGCGCCGATGCCTTCCCCGAGCGCGAGGTCTCCGAAGCCCCTTCTCGCGGCGTGGTAGGATGCCGCGATGTCCGGAAGCGTGGTCCCGAGTGCGGCGATGGTCACACCGACCAGCCAAGGGTCGAGGTCGAAGTCCCCCGTCATCTTCATGATGCCCCTGACGACGAACTCGGCGCCCATGACCGTCCAGAGGATGCCGAACACAAGCCACTGCGGTCCCGCCCGGATCTCGATCTTCCGGCCGAACAGGTGGCCCATGAGCTCCAGTTGTATCTTCGCCTCCTCCATGGTCTCCTCCAGCTCCTCGGGCTTCGCGGTTCTCTCCGCCAGCAGGAGGTTCATCGTGTAGGGGACGAACAGTATCATGAGGGCGACCCCCTCGTAGAAGCCGAGGTTGCCATCCAGCAGTAGGACGGACGAGACTATCGTGACCGTCATGAGGAAGACCGCGTCCCGCATGATTATCTCCCGCGTCACCCTGAGGGGCACGATGACGGCCGTGAGCCCGATCACGAAGGCTATCGTGACGATGCTCGACGCAAGGCCGTTCCCGAGCGCGATCTGCGTGGCTCCTTCGTTGAGTGCGATGAGGGAGACCAGCACTTCCGGCATCGCCGCGAGGGTCGAGACGACAAGCATGCCGATGACGAACCTGCTGATGCCGAAGTTGGCGGAGACCGCGACGGCGTTGTCAGTGATGAACTTCGCACCTTGGTTCAGCAAGACGAATCCAATGGCTGCCAAGGGGATGTACAACAGAGAATTGGCGTCCGCCATGTCCCATCCCGGCTAGTCGCTCTGCCACGGAGATTACGTCCAGACTTATATGGCTTTTCGAAGTTCGAAGGCCAGGCTGGCTCTTGTGACAAGTTTGATAGAGCGCCAGGGCCTTGTTACCTCGTGCGCGGGACGTACTGTCTGCTGACTGAGTTGCCCGAGGAATGCAGTATTCGGGTCGGCAAGCTGGGGATTTTCGACTTCCCAGCGGGAGCGTACGTCTACGTCGGCTCCGCTCTCGGGGGCATCCAGCAGCGCGTCAAGAGACACAGATCAACCAACAAGCGCAGGAGGTGGCATGTCGATTACTTCCTGTCCAGGGCCAGGATTGTGTCGACGATTTCGATCCCGTGCGGCTCGAAGGAGTACGAGTGCGCCGTCGCGCAGACGCTCATGCGCGCAGAAGGCGCCGTGGTCGTGGCCGAGGGATTCGGGTCATCGGACTGCGGTTGCGATACCCATCTGATTTACTTCGGGGACGGCG
>Ga0315276_10000138_pt1 | contig 59086 bp, 46 predicted proteins | sample YL17G05_0_MG_FD_204542 | JGI IMG/M metagenome (GOLD analysis project Ga0315276, IMG submission 204542) | Sediment microbial communities from Yellowstone Lake, YNP, Wyoming, USA - YL17G05_0 | ecosystem: Environmental > Aquatic > Freshwater > Lake > Sediment | place: USA: Wyoming | collected...
TGACACCAATGCAATAAATCCAAGGGTCGCTTCCGAATGTCGCGACAAATGACGTATCTCCTTGCAGGTCAATAGGATACAGCAGTTCTTAGTCTCGTGTTCTGTACAGATTCTTATGAGGAACCAATAATGTAAGGCTTTATAATCCTTACGTTTTGTCTGATCAGTCCAGAGTTTTTACATTCTCTGGGCTGGTTTTTTTATACCTATAGAAAAGAGAAAAGATAGTTATAAGATAACTTAAAAAGACAGGCTCTTATTGTGGCTTATTATTTGGGATGGGCTTTAGATAGCCTCTAATCACACTATGCTCTGGGTTTTTATTATTGCCACAATTTACAGTACAAACTTCTGAACATATATATGTTTTTGTGGGATAAGTAGGAGGAGTAGTATCAATATGAATAGTAGAACCTGTACACTTGACATTTTTTCCTAATTTTTCACAATATCCTGTCATAATAATCCCCTAAAATACTATTTGTTCAAATCCTAATTTTGTAATCGTTTTAAGACTATCAGATATGTCTGATAGTGTCAAATATAATTATCAGGATGGAGATAGTGCCGACATTAGACCAATAGAGTTAGTATAAGACCTGCTAAAAAGATAGGCTCTTAAAATGGCTTATATTGCCTTATATAAAATATTCCCCAAAATCTTAAAATCTATACTATTATAAACCAGGGTATAATAAGGAGTTATGGAAATATTTTGATAGATTTTAGTGTTTTAGAGGTAAGGAAAAACCTCATTATTGAGCTAATAATGAGGTTTTTAAACGGAGAGGGCGGGATTCGAACCCGCGGTACAGGCTTATACCCGTACGACGGTTTAGCAAACCGTTGCCTTAAGCCGCTCGGCCACCTCTCCAACATTCTGTCACTTATGAGGTTACGTCAATTGCTGGAATTTGACTTTTTCTATTATACAACCCTGGCTACAACCATATTTGCGTTATATGTAGTAGTGCTGTTTTGTTCTTTGGTTAATTATAAAGGATATTCGCCACGGTTAAACCCAAAAATATAAGGAAACCGCGCTCTGACAAATTTCCATCCACTTTACGTTCGACGGATCAGTTTTGCAAGAAGATACTGGGCAAGCCGTATTATTAAGGGAACCTCTAAAAATTCATTTTTACTACGAACGGCTGCAATTTCCGTCAGCATCGTTATCGGCCAAAAATCGTCCTCAACATAGTTTCAACTATGCCTGCGGCGATTTTTGACCTCTGCCTCGCTGACGAAAATTTCGCTCGTTCTCGTGACAAAAGCAATTTTTAGAGGCTCCCTTAACACAGTCATAAATGGATTCTTTCCTTCCGTAACAGTACTGAGGCTCGACAGGTATTTCGGGATGCCGATAATATCGTTATTATCACCTACATACATCAAGGTTCCCAGACGTTTTATTGGCTATCTGTATCTTCCGGTGTGCTTTCGGGCGCATCGCCATTTTCTATGCTATTTTCAAGTATGTCGGTATTGTCTTGATTGTCGTTTTGGGTTGTGTTTTCGGTTTCGTCATCGGTTTCGACAACGTTTTCAGATGTATTGTTGTCTTCTTTGCCGTTCTCCTTCACCACCCTGGCCACGGCCACCAGCTTATCGCCCTCATCCAGACGAATCAACCTGACCCCCTGAGTGTTGCGTCCGATGTCACGGAGCTGGTCCAGGCCGGTACGAATGATAATACCGCCGGAACTAATCAGCATAAGGTCGTCATCTTCGTTGACGGCCTTAAGGGCAACCACATGACCGTTCCGTTCGGTGGTTTTGATATTGATCAGACCAATCCCACCCCGATTCTGACGGCGGTAGTCTTCCAGACTGGTCCGTTTCCCGTAGCCGTTTTCGCAAACGGTCAGCAGCGACCGGCCGGGCCGGGCCACGATCAGATCGACAACATGATCGTTGTCCCGAAGGTTGATCCCCTTAACGCCACGAGCACTGCGTCCCATGGCCCTGACCTGATCTTCATGAAAGCGAATAGCCATACCGTCCCGCGTACCCAGAATAATCTCGTCACCACCGGTGGTAATACGAGTACCGATGACATCATCACCCTGAGCAAGTGTAATGGCGTTAATGCCGACTGTCCGAACATTACCAAACGCGCTCAACGGCGTTTTCTTTACAAAACCGTTTTGCGTGGCAAAGAACACCATCCGTTCGTCAAACTGACGAACCGGCAGTATCTCTGTAATACTCTCGTTTTTGTCCATCCGCAGCAGATTGGCAATGTTACGCCCGCGGCTCTGGCGTGACAGTTGGGGAATACTGTGAACCCGCTGCCAATAACAGCGGCCGCGGTTCGTAAAACAGCAGAGGTAATCATGTGTACTGGCGATGAAAAAGTGCTCGATAAAATCACCTTCCTTGGTATCACTGCCGATGATGCCCCGTCCGCCGCGACCCTGCCGGCGATACGTATCGATTGGCATTCGCTTGATATACCCGTCATGACTGACGGTAACGACAATCTCTTCCTCAGCGATAAGGTCTTCAATGTTAAAACCGACCGCCTCCTCCGCGATCTCGGTCCTCCGCGGCGAGCTGTACTTTTCCTTCATCTCATAAATGTCTTCGCGAATAATATCCAAAACCAAATCTTCGCTCGCCAGGATCGCCTCATACCCGTTGATCTCCTCGGTCAGAGCGGCAAATTCCTTAGCCAGTTTTTCCAGCTCCAGTCCGGTCAGACGCTGCAGTTGCATAGCTAAAATAGCGTCCGCCTGCGGACCGGTGAGAAACTGATCGGTAGTGCTTTTCTCCGCCACGAATTCCGCCGGCAAAAGGTTTTTTAGCGTTGCATGTTCCATCAAGCGCAGAGCTTTCGCCATCAGGGCCTGTTTGGCAGCGGGCACATCCGATGATTGCCGTATGATGCGGATAATTTCATCAATGTCACTTTGCGCCAGGAGCAGACCCTCTACAATGTGAGCACGGGTCCGTGCCTTGCGCAACAGAAAGCGCGTTCGCCGACGTATCACATCCTTGCGATGATCGATAAACAGTTGAAGCATCTGTTTGATGTTCAGCGTCTGCGGGCGATTCTTGACCAGGGCGATATTGATAATACTAAAGGAGGATTGCAAGGCGGTATATTTGTAAAGTTGATTGATGACTACCTGGTCCTCAGCTTCGCGGCGCAGTTCCACGACAATCCGCATACCATTACGGTCCGACTCATCCCGCACATCCGAAATCTCAGGGATAACGCCGCTGTTGACACAATCAGCGATCTTCATAACGATTTGCGATTTAACCGTCTGATAGGGAATCTCATCGACAACTATCAGATTTTTGCCCTTTTTGGTGGTTTCGGTATGGAGCCTGGCCCTGACGATGACGATACCACGACCGGTCGTATAACCGTCGATAATGCCCTTGCGACCGCAGATTGTCCCACCGGTAGGAAAATCAGGACCGGGCAGAACCGTCATAATATCCTTAAAACCGCATTCAGGATCGTCGATCAGCTTGATCATCGCATCGCAGACCTCAGACGGATTATGCGGCGGAATACTCGTTGACATACCTACCGCTATACCGACACTGCCGTTAACCAGCAGATTTGGGAACTTACTCGGCAAAACCGTCGGTTCGGTGGTGGTCTCATCGTAGTTCGCTATGTAATCAACCGTCTCGCATTTGAGGTCCTCCATCATATCGGCCGCCGCCGAGGCCATTCGGGCCTCGGTATATCGCATCGCTGCCGGCGGATCGTCGTCGATGCTGCCGAAATTTCCCTGCGGATCCACCAGCCGCTCACGCATCGCCCAAGGCTGCCCCATCCGCACCAGCGTACCGTACGTAGCCTGATCGCCATGCGGATGATAGTTGCCACTGGTATCACCCACGATTTTCGCGCATTTACGATGTTTAGTGCGTGGACCGAGGTTGAGATCGTTCATTGCCACGAGAATACGTCTTTGTGATGGTTTAAGCCCATCGCGAACGTCAGGCAGAGCACGGCTGATAATCACGCTCATCGCGTAGTTAAGATACGACTCCTTCAACTCATCCAGTATAGACTTATCTTCGATTCTCTCGTCAAATCTCTGTTCGATCACCCGTCAAATCCTCTGAAAACGATACTTATACCAATCCTGGTTGCAAACTACAAACAACCTCGCCATTTTACCCGGCAACCACCGTCAAGGCAACAATATCTTCACCTCATCCAACAACTTGACTTTCGCGGTTTTTTTGCCCCAATTTTCATTCAACAGGGTCCCCTGTGCGAAAGTAGATTCTTATACCAATTGTATTTTAATCAATAATGCGATTGGGGGCAAATAGCCGATCCGTGGCGGCTGTGCCTGTTAAGGCGGCCAAGGACATCAAGGATCCAGTGAGGTAAGCCCTTCCCGAATGGCGTATTTTGTCAATTCGGCAATGCTGTCGATGTCCAATTTGTTCATAATCTGGCGTCGATTCGATTCGATGGTCTTGACGCTGACGTGGAGTTGTCCGGCGATCTGCTTGGTGGATTTGCCCTCGGCCAAAAGTTGCAGCACCTCGCGCTCTCTGCCGGTCAGGACATCGCTGTGGGAAGTTTCGCCCTTAGCCAAACGAGAGATGTAGTCCTCTATGACAACACCGGTGATTCTGGGACTTAGGTAGGTATCACCAGTCATAATGGTGCGAATGGCGAGTATGAGTTCATCAAAAAGGCTTTCTTTGAGCATATAGCCACATACACCTGCACTGAGCATGTCGGCGACAAATCGACGATTGGAATGCATAGAAAGGCCCAATATTTTGATTCCCGGGTGTTTGTCCAGGATTTGACGGCTGGCTTCCATGCCGTTCAGATCGGGCATACTGACATCCATAATGATGACATCAGGCCGGAGTTCGTTGGCAAGCTGTACCGCGATTCGGCCGTTTTCCGCTTCGGCGATCACCTTCATTTCCGAATCAGTCTGTTTTTCAATCAAAGATCGTAGGCCATTGCGTACAATTCCATGGTCGTCCGCCAAGAGAATTCTAATTGCCATTTTGTCATCTCCTGAAGTAGTTTTAGTCTCTCGCGAGTAAAATTGCGCGTAAAATCCCACATACCCATATTTCTGCCTGGTTAGGAATCACTCAGCGGTACTGCAAGCGTAGCACGCGTTCCATGCCCCGGCCTGGAGGCGATCTCAAATTGTCCACCGATATATCCCAGGCGTTCGCGGATGCTGAAAATCCCAAAACCGCCGCCCTGACTACGGTCCAGGCTGGTTTTCTCCGGGTCGAAACCAACACCGTTGTCGGTAACGGTTATTCGAATTTTGTTATTGTCCTTTTTGATTGACATTTTGATTTTTCGTGCGCTGGCGTGCTTTGTCACGTTAACCAATATTTCGCGTACGACCTGATAGATCAGGACGCGGACATCATTTTTAAGCGGTTTTGGCAAGCCGTCGTCGTCAAATTCCGTGGTGGTTTCTGGACACTTCCCAAATTGTTCCCTCAGTAGTTCAGCCAATGCCGCTTCTAAGCCCAACTCGTACAATATAGGTGAACTAAGATGGAATGTCAAGGATCGCGTGTCATGGATGGCCTGCCCAATCATATTGCTGATTTGCTTGAGGGTTTGGGTGGCTTCGTCCGAATGGGCCGAGGCACAGAGGGTGTCCAGATTCAGCTTGGAAAATACCAGGATCTGTCCGATGCGGTCATGGAACTCAGCGGCGATGCGCTGCCTTTCCCGCTCTTCAGCTAACGATAATTCGGAAGCAAGTGATCGTAGTTGCTCCTGATACTTCAAAAGCTTTTCCTGTACATGTTTGCGTTCTGTGATATCCAGAACTGTTCCCACAAATCGTATTGGGTTTCCCGAATCATCCCTGATGACCTCACCCTGGGTGTGTATAGTCCGTATTTCACCATCAAGACAAACGATATTCACTTCGCAATCATATTCTTTTGTGCCATTAATGGCGTCCTGTATTGCTTTCTTGATAATGGCCCTGTGGTCCGGATGAACAAAAATGTCACTCCATCGCCCCCTGTATTTGGGGTTCGAGTCTTTTGGTAATTTATGAATACGGTACAATTCATCCGACCAGAACAGATCATTCGTTTGCAGGTTCCAGTCCCAGTTTCCCAGATGAGCGATCCGTTGTGCCCGCGCCAGTCTATCCTCGCTGGCCTGCAACTGCTGATTTGTGGCTTTAAGTTGCTGGTTTGCAGCATTGAGTTGCTGCTGGCTGGCCTGCAACTGTTGATTGGCGGCTTTAAGTTGCTGGTTGGCGGCATTGAGTTGCTGGTTGGCAGCATTGAGTTGCTGGTTGGCAGCATTGAGTTGCTGGTTTGCAGCCTTTACGGCTTCATCGGCCAATTTGTGCTCGGCTACCTCAGAGACCAACTGGGCCAAATCGCTGATCAGTTTTTTTTCTTCTTTGATGAAGGGCCCTTTGTCGATCGGAGATTTCTCTTCAAGGTAGCAAACTTCGAGAGACCCCGCTTTTTTGCCGTGCAGATCGATAGCCGCGGAAAGCATCCATGGAGTATGTTTGAAATTATCGGTTTGGAATTCCTTGTCTTTAAATACAATCCTCGCTGCGGTAGCTTCCGGATATTGCCAGGCGGGAGGAATCAAACCCACCAGTTGCTGGAGCAACTGATCCAGTGGAATATTGCGCCGCCCCAACAGTCTTGAGAAATTATGGAGACAGTCAAGCTCCTTGACGCGATCCTGCAAATTACGATTAAGCCTGCGCAACTCGATTTCATTTGCCCGTAACTGCTGCTGGCTGGCTTGCAGTTGCTGATTGGAGGCTTTGATCTGCTGCTGGCTGGCCTGCAACTGTTGATTGGCGGCTTTAAGCTGCTGGTTGGCGGCATTGAGTTGCTGGTTGGCAGCATTGAGTTGCTGTTGATTTTTGGCGTAGCGACTGAGATTATTCGGCTGTTTATCCATATTGTTTATAATAACACGATGGCAAAATTTTACGCTAAGTTTGGCCGGAATGACGCCGAGTCAACTTTGCCCGGACCGGTCGAACCGAAAGGGTGTTTTGTGGTTTTTTGTGAACGCCACAGTTGCATTTCGCAGTTGTTGCCTTCGGTATAGGATACAATCCCATTTTCGACATCGAGAGAAATGCTTCTTCTGGAGGTTCCCCCGATGGCTTGTTCCTTTATGTGCAGTTGCTTTTCTTTCAGTATTTCCAATGTAGATTTAATGTTGCTTTCGCAGATGGTATCATCACTTTTTTTGAGTACGTTTGCTCCACCGGCTATAACTACTTCAATGTTGTCCTTTTTTGTGCCCAGATCGATCATCATGCCGATCAAGGCGTCGATAGCATTGGCGGCATATTTTGTTTTTTCGCTGCTTTTTTTGTCGGCTGGGGCAGTTCCCGGCAGCATAACGTGCGCCATTGCCCCGATATTTTCCACAGCATCATACGCTGCAATGGCAATGCAGGAACCAATAGCGCTCGACTTCAATATTCCTTTTCCCCGTTGAGCCCTGACCGCACCTGTTTGAATATCGATAATCTTTTCCAATTTCCAACTCCACTGGCATAAGGCCAACCAACGAATTCACTATTAAACCTGGTCAAAACCCAGCCAAAACCAAGACACTTCCCGCCACTATTGGGTGTGTTTTTCTCCAGATTCCTCCAGTTTTTCGGACAAAACCTCCATAGTTCAAAGGCGAATATAACATTTCCCCCCAGTTTTTGCAAGTATTTTATTCAGATAAAAAAAAACGATGTGCCGTATAGATATAACTGCTTGTTTTCCCGGAGCAAGTTTTTAATGCGCTTTAAAAAAACACAAATTTTGCAAATTGTTAACAACTTTTCATTTTTTTTATAACTCATTTATGGGAAGGCAGTTACAGGCATAACAACAAGAAAGTCACAGGCAAGTTTGCTGTAACTGGTTGCTTCATAAGGTTTTTTGTATTGACACCCCATATATTGAGTGGTATGTGGTTATCATATCGATATGTAGGGTGTAGTCATTATGGTGGTTTTGTCAGTATTAAGATTAAGAAGGCCGTTTTGGTAAGAACGGCTGGTTTGCGTTGTGGCGCCTATTTGGACACAGATTTTTGCGATGCCCATATTGTAAAGAGGATAAGGATAAGGTAATTGATTCTCGTTCCAGCGACGGAGGACAAGTAGTTCGCCGTCGTCGTCGGTGTTTGCTGTGTGAAAGGCGTTTTACCACTTACGAGCGGATTGAGGACCTGGTCAAGTTGACCGTAGTGAAAAAAGACGGTAGTCGGGTTCCGTACAATCGCAACAAGGTTATAGCAGGGATACAAAAGGCCTGCTACAAGAGGCCGATTTCGATGCAGCGGATTGCCGAGGCGGCTGAAGAGATCGAAGAAGAAATACTGCGGCAGTCGGGTCAGGAAGTTTTATCGCAGTCAATCGGAGAATTGACAATGGCCCGGTTGAAGCAACTGGACAAGGTGGCTTATATACGTTTTGCAAGTGTGTATCATGAATTTGAGGAGGCAGGTCAATTCATAGAAGAAGTTCATGAAGTAATGCAGTATCCGCAGGAATCCCCCGGGCAAAAAAAGCTCTTTGATGAGGAGTAGATAAAGCTGCCATGTTGTTTGGAGTCACAAAAAGTGACGGGAGTATTGAGGTATATTTGCATACCAAGGTGATGTGTTCGATCGCGGCGGCGTTGGGCGAGAGCGGCAACTGCCAGGAAGGTTTGACGGATTATTTAGCCGAGGCGGTAACGGAATATGTACTTCGTCGTTATAGTTGTGCGACCATCGGCACAGATGAGATTCATGCAATGATTGAAGTGGTGCTCAGCGAGACGGGCTATGTCGAAGCGGCCTTGTGTTTGCATAACCACCGTCTTACCCGTGGAATAAAGCGTAGTCGTATAGAAGTAGTTTATAATCACAGGAGCGATCGGGGAGGTAATGGGGATAATGATACTGGTTTTGAGAGTTATACTGCTCGGCCATGGAATAAATCCGTGATAGTTCAGGCACTGGAAGGCGAGAGTGAGCTGCCCCGTGGCGTGGCACGTACAGTGGCCGGCGCGGTGGAAGAAAAAGTTCTCCTCATGGGTTGCAGACGAGTGCGTTCCTCTCTTGTTCGGGAACTTGTCGAAAGTGAATTGTGGGCCATGAGAGAAGCGGAGAAGGCATTGGCTGGGCAGGTTGAGGAGGAGGGCGAGGAATACGCTGGTTGTCACAACATGAACTTGGTGTCATGAAGCCAGCAATTGTGAAGTTGCTGCCGAGAGCTATGGTAAAAGGTTTTAGTGGTGATTCGCCACGGCTGAAGGAAGAGTCTGCTTTCGGCAGCAACTATATGTATGGACGAGGGCAGAGGTAAAGTTTGAGTTTGGTATGAATATACCGGCTGGCGGCTTATTTATTGAGCCTCGGTTTTCGAAGAAGGCGCCAGGAGGCGCTCTAAAGAGTAAGGATACTCTTTTATCCGGGGATTGCAGGAGGCAATTCCTGGGTGATTGGTCAGGTGTTGTCGGCAGGGAAGCTTGTTCCGGATTTGTTAAATGCGTGGCATGAAGGGTTGATCTCTCAGCGGAGAGAGCGTTCGAACCGATCGAGCAGTCGCGCTTTGCTAACGACTGGGGCCGCACCTGGCTTTTTTTGTAATTATCGTTTTTTGCGGTTTCGTCAGTGGTTTGCTCCCAAGGGTGGGGTGGGGGCCGGGGCTGAGCGGTCAAAAAATCTCCCATAAAATCTCTTGAATTTGTCGGCGCTACGGGGTATCTTTGGAGGTATTATGATAGACATAAAGGACTTACGCGAAAAAACGGATATTTACCGAACCGCCTGTCGGCAAAAAGGTTATGATGTCGATATTGATAAGCTGCTCGAACTCGACGAGTCCGTACGCCAATATCGCCGTGAGCTTCAGGATATTGCCACAAAGAAGAATCAGGTTGGCAAAGAGATTGCCAAGACTCAGGACGAATCAAAGCGGCGACAAGCTATTGAGGAAATGGCCGCTCTGAAGGCGAGAGAAACATCGCTTAAGGGTTCGCTGGATAAGCTCGAACCACAGATTAACGAGATGCTGCTATTGATGCCGCAGCCGGCTCATCCGGAGGCGCCTGTGGGGCCGGATGAATCGAGCAATCTCGAAGTGCGTCGTTACGGTCAGGTCCGCGAATTTGATTTTGAGCCAAAGGACCATATCCAATTGGGCTCCAATCTGGGTATTATCGACATCGAACGCGGCGTTAAGCTTAGTGGTACTCGCAACTATGTGCTCCGCGGCGATGGGGCGCTGTTGCATCAGGCTGTTCTGCGGCTGGCACACGATATGATGGTCGAAAAGGGTTTCGAGCCTATGACGGTGCCGGTTTTGACCAGGGAAGAGACGTTCACAGGTACCGGCTGGTTTCCCGAGGGTAAGAGCCAGGTTTATCAGGTTCCTGAAGATAACTTGTTCCTGGTCGGTACCGCTGAAGTGCCTGTCACCAGTTTTTATATGGATGAGATACTCGATGAAGATGAACTGCCCAAGCGTTTCGTGGCTCAGTCGCTGTGCTTCCGTCGTGAGGCCGGGGCGGCCGGGAAGGACACATACGGTTTGTATCGGATTCATCAGTTTGAAAAGGTGGAGCAGGTTATCATCTGCCGGGCTGATCTGGAAGAGGTTGAAAGATGGCATCAGCACATTGTCGCCAATTCCGAAGAGGTGCTGCAGTCGCTGGAGTTGCCCTACCGGGTGATAGAGATATGCACCGGCGATATGGGGATGGGCAAGTACCGTATGTACGATGTGGAGACGTATATGCCCAGTCGGGGCGGCTATTGCGAGACGCACTCGGCGAGTAATCTGCTGGAGTTTCAGGCACGGCGGCTGAATCTGCGTTACCGTGACGCGAACCGTAAAACACGTTTCTGCTACACGATGAACAATACGGTTATAGCGTCTCCGCGGATCCTGATTCCACTGCTGGAGCTTAATCAGAACGCCGACGGCAGTATTAATATCCCTATCGCTCTTCAGCCATATATGCACAACCGGGACCGCATTACCGCACCATAAGAACAGTTACGGTTGTTAACCAACTAGAGATAGAATAAGGATTATTTTGCCATGATTGTTGTGATGACATCTAATTCTACCGAGCAACAGCTTAACCATTTGGTCAAAATGGTTGAGGAGATGGGTTTGTCAACGCATATCATTTACGGAACCAATCGAACGGTTGTCGCTGCCGTCGGTGACAAGCGTATGGTTGACAAGAGCGCTCTGGAGAACGTGCCCGGCGTAGAAAAAATCGTTCCCATTCTTTCTCCATATAAGATGGCCAGCAAGGAGGTCAAACAGGAAAAGAGCATTATCAAATTGCAACCGCACGGTTGTGGTGTAGGTGGCGATACTGTACGTGTCATCGCCGGCCCCTGCAGCATTGAGGACCGCAATCAACTGCTCGATATTGCCGCTGCGGTCAAGGAGGCCGGTGCTGTAGGTCTGCGCGGCGGTGCTTTTAAGCCCCGTTCCAGTCCTTATAGCTTTCAGGGGCTGGCTGAAAAAGGATTGGAATACCTGGCCGAGGCTCGCGAACAAACGGGTTTGGCTGTCGTTACTGAAGTCCTTACAGTTAACCATGTCGAGTTAATCTGCCGTTATGCCGATGTGCTTCAGATTGGGGCGCGTAACATGCAGAATTTCATGCTGTTGCGAGCCGTCGGTGAACAGCCAAAACCTGTTCTGCTTAAGCGCGGCATGAGCGCCACCATGGAGGAGTTCCTGTTGGCAGCCGAGTACATTATCGATGCAGGTAATCCCAACGTTATTCTGTGTGAACGCGGTATCCGCACTTTCGAGGAATATTGTCGCAATACCCTGAATCTGTCGATTATTCCGGCCATTGAACGAGTCAGTCATCTGCCCATAGTAGTTGACCCTACGCATGGTACGGGCCATGCGTACATGATAGAACCGATGAGCCTGGCAGCGGTCGCCGCCGGAGCGGACGGTTTGATTGTCGAAGTCCATCCCGACCCGGAACATGCTTTGTCTGATCCGGGCCAGCAGATCACGCCAAGTCAGTTCCGACAGTTAATGTCGAAAATCACCCGTGTGGCATACGCCGTCGATAGGAAATTGTAAGTGGCGTACAGATAGAGTGGGTTTGAGTTTAAAGTGGGCCAGATGTAAACGGTTGAGATATTCGGGTTAGCCAGATGCAAAACTCCGCCTTAGATCGCTTCAGGAGCCTCCCCCATCCTCCCGCACCGTTATTGCCGGTGGCTATCTCCGTTATCAGTGGTATTATCATCGGGCGGTACGATCTTTTGCCGTTGCCGATTTTCATCGCAGGTTTGGTTATCTGTATAGTTGCCGCGGGAACACTTATCTTTTACCGTAAAGTTGAAAATCTTTTTCGCTATATTCCAGTGTTGCTGTGTGTTGGTTTTGGCTGCCTGGCGGGGGCACGTTACCACCTGATCTACAGTTACTATCCGGGCAATCATATTATTTCATACTGCGATCCGGCCCGGCAGCGATTGGCCACCGTTGACGGAACGATCATAACCGCCCCTTATATCGCCAAGACCAGCGGGGCATTTGCCAAGTTCGATTCTCTGCACGAGCCGCATACCATTTTCGTTATGCGGTCTGGGGCAATAAAAACCATCGCCGGGATGAGTGCCACTACCGGGTTGTGCCAGGTGATCGTCAAACAACCATCTCCCAATCTGCGTGCCGGTCAAAAAATACGGATTGACTGCTGGATTTCCCTGCGACAAGGTCCGAATAACCCCGGCCAATTCGATTATACGGACTGCTATCGCGCTGCTCGCAATCTCGTTTCCTGCAGCGTAAGCGTTTCGGATGCCATTACCATTCTTGCCGAGTCCGACGCCCTGTCAAATCTGTTCAAGCGTTTCCAATACAAAATTCAAACCATCGCTCACGGGGCGTTGATTGAAGACGTCTATATCGATAGTCAGGGTGATCCTGCCGAGAAAGACAGCCAGGACTTTTTGTCTGCTCTGCTACTCGGTCAGCGTTATCGGATTTCACATCGTTTATCCGAGGCCTTCATGCGGACCGGCACGATCCATTTTCTGAGCGTGTCTGGCTTGCATGTCGGCATAGTCGCCGGGTTTGCCTGGCTGCTGGGTTGGTTTTTTCATCTGCCTCGCCGGCTGCAAGGGCTGCTCAGTCTGATCGTTATCATCGCCTACCTTTTTATAATACCGGTGTGTCCGCCTGTGCTTCGGGCGGGGATCATCTGTATAGTTTTCTGTCTGGCCTATATGGGTCGACGTACTGTCAGCTCGCTTAATCTTCTGTCTTTTGGGGCCATTGTCATTTTGCTTGTTCGTCCGCTCGATTTGTTTTCGGCCAGCTTCCAACTATCCTTTGTCGCCGTACTGGGTTTACTGATTTTCTGCAACGCTGTTTACAATCGCAGATTTGCCACCGATGCCAATCGTATTGATCTGGCCGTTTCCCAGGCGTCTGCGGTACATTATGATATGACCTGGTGGCGGCGTTTTATCCGATACCTTCTGTGTGTCGTCTGGGAATTATTCGTGGTTGCCCTGGTAGCATGGGTGGTCGGTTTTGGGCTATCGGCTTATCATTTCAATCGTATTGCCCTGTTTGGTGTGTTCGCTTCGGTTGTTTTGTCTCCGCTGATCTTTCTAGCTATGCTTCTGGGTTTTGCCAAACTAATACTAACGGCCCTGCTTCCGGGCTGCGAGTGGTTACTGACATGGGCACTGTCGGCGATGGGCCGTGCAGCGATTTTTTTGACCGAGACATTTGCTCGCCTGCCTTACAGTAGTATTAATCTTGCCGCTGTGCCGCTTTGGTTCATAGGGATATTTTACCTTCTGCTGCTATGGGCCGGTGTTGCTGTTCGTCGTGACGGGGTTATTCCACGTTCGTCGATTTATGGTCTGCTGGCCTGGGGGATCATTTTTGTCTGGCTGGCGCCGTTCGATCAATTTTCTCCCGGGGGAGACTCTGACAGCACAACGCTAAACGTATTAGCCATCGGTCACGGCACCGGGACGGTTGTGCAACTGCCCGATGGTAAGGTGATATGCTACGACATCGGCAGCACTTCCAACTTCAACCTTGCCGCAAATATCGTAGGTCCGTTCCTAAGAAGCCGCGGCATTGGACGAATTGAAGCTCTTTTTATTTCACATCCCAATCTCGATCATTATAACGGGGTAATTGACGTGTGCCGCAGTTTCGATGTTGGGATGGTTTATCTCAACGAACACTTTACGAAAGACACAAATCCCGCTACCAGAATGCTGCTGGAGAGTCTTGAAGAAATGAGCCAGCCAATTGGATATCTGAGTCGCAACTGTCGATTACAAAACCATGCTTCCAAGGGACAAGCTGATTACGAAATTGATGTTCTCTGGCCGCCCCGGGATCACCCATCCTGCAAGCTTGACAAAAACGACAGTTCTCTTGTCCTGCGAATTTCCGATGCAAACGGTTCGATGTTACTTTGCGGCGATATCGGCAAGATTCCTCAACAATTGCTGATGGAATTGGAAGCAGACGATTCCGGTCGTCTTAAAGCCGATCTGCTTTTGCTGCCTCACCACGATTCAATCAGCACTTTGATTCCTGAGTTTGTCCGTACTGTCGGGCCGCAAGTTTGCATCAACAGCTGCGGTTTTATACGTCAGCGTTCACTTGATAAACTCCATCATCTTTTGCTCGATCAGAAGATTCTCCACACTTATAATACCGGCGCCGTAACCGCAACGCTCACGCCCTCCGGCGTAAAAGCAAGGACCTTCCGATAGAGAGTAAAGGACAGTCAAGTAAACCCAATGTATGTCATTATACCCGGTATTTTCATTCAGTATGGGTATATCGCCAAGGTGAGATTTTCTTGCTTATGGCTCGATCAGATGCTATCATAACGTGTGTGCTTTACTACTAATGAGTTGCGAGAAGGTAAAGTTGCGAAGGCAAAGCAATGTTTACAAAGATGAAACCTGGTAAGATTGCTGTAGCGGTTTTTTTGTGGGGTTGTTTGCAGGCGGAGTCGGCATGGGCCTGCCGATATAATGTTCGGGACATAGGTTTTGCCGATCTCGGCATCAATCGATATTACTTTTACGGCTATGTTGATTCGAACATGCCGGCGGAAGTGGTTGGGGATTTTAAGGAGATATCCACGGCGGCCCTGATGGACAGTAATATTCGAGCGGAAATAATCGACGTCGATCAGCAAAAAGATCATCCGGCGATGAAATATATCGATTTGGAACGGATACGATCTTTTCCGGCGGCGGTTCTGGTTTCGCCGGAAGGGCAGTGGCTTAATGTTGCGGTTGTCAAATCCGGCGAGCCTTTCAAACAAACATTGTGGTCGGCGATGGATGATATCTGTTTCCGTGGCAAACGCAACGAAATCCTTCAGCAGATCAGTGAGGTTTATGGAGTGGTGCTGTTGATAGAAGGGGCTGACGCGAAGGAAAATAAAATCGCTCATCAGGCCGCTTCGGCGGCTATTGAAATAATAAGTACGGAAATGGGGATGATGCCCAAGGCCATCGGCAAACCGCCGGTTTTGCTGGTAATATCACCAGATTTGTTTGAGCAGGAAAAGATTCTGCTTTGGAGTTTGGGTCTGAATGTGGAGAAGATACAGCGGCCATACGCGGCAGTGCTTTACGGAAGGATGCGGCGGATGGGACCGGTTATGACCGACAACGAAATAACCGAAGACTACCTGGGTCGAATTCTGGCTGTTGTCGGGGCGGATTGTGAGTGTGGACTCGACCGAAAATGGATGCTGGGCGCGATGCTGCCGGTCCGATGGGACCAGAAGATGCAAACCCAAACAGCAAAAGCGTTGGGATTTGATCCGGAAAATCCAATGGTAAAAATGGAGATAAGCCAGATTCTGGGCAGAAGTATGGGTGAGAACGTATATTTGCAGGAGTTGGATTCTGTGCCGGATATAAGTTCAGGATATCAGGAAATAGTTATAACATTCGATCCTTCCTCCGGCACGATTGAGCAGAGTCCGATCCAAACGGCGTTAGCGGAAGGCGTTACGACGACCGAGCCGGACGTGACGGAGGTGGTATCTCAAATGGCCGAGCCGCCCGCCATCGAGGCGGTTTCCACAACTGCCGAGCCGCTTGTCACTGAACCGGCTTCCCAAACCACCAAGCCGCCCAGTGTCAGAGCGGTTTCCAAGGCGGCTGAGCCAAACGAGTCCGCCAAGATAACCGCTGAACTTCTGGTCACGGAAGAAGAATATTCATCGATCCGCAACGCGATATATATCTTAACCGGATTATGTGTTTTTGTTTTCGTAGCGGCGATTTTTATTCTTTTGCGTGCAAAGAGAAGATATTGAACACATAATGAAAAAGTGCGATTTCGCTTACGCGGCTCTACGTGTTGCACATTTTATTGTGTATTGCTTATATGCGAAGTCAGAACAGGCCCTGTTGGATGGAAATTGGGTTAAAGAAACAGCGAAAGTCGAGTATGTTAACATTAGCTCTTATCTTCAAAGAGATTGCTCACCGGAAGATAAATTTCGTTCTCGGCGTGTTGGCGGTGGCCATGGCGGTTACGCTACTGGTGGGTTTTGTCATTACCGAAAAGACTTCCAGCCGTGAGACCGCCCGGATAATGCTTAAGATGGGTTTCAATTTGCGTATCATACCCAAAGATACGGATATGAATAAATTTTTGATAGACGGTTTTTCGGATCAAACGATGCCGCAGGAGTACCTTGATATTCTAGTCGGTGGTCAGAAAGGTTTTTCCTATAACCACCTGCTGGCCACTTTGCATCGGAAGATATCGTGGCAGGGGTTTGACGTGATCTTAACGGGTTTGGCGACTGAGGTGTGTCCGCCGGGCAAGGAGATGCCGCCCATGAGCTACGAAATCGAGCCGGGTACCGTTTATATTGGGTACGAGCTGGCAACCAGACTAAAATTGAAAAAGGGCGACACCATTGAGATTGGCGAGCAAAGCTTCACTATAGCCGGCTGTCTGTCCGAGAGCGGTAGCGCGGATGACATTCGCATTCAATCTAACATACGCGACGCTCAGGAGATTACCGGCCTTAAAGGACGAATCAATGAGATCCAGGCGGTTGACTGCCTGTGTTTTGCCCCTACGGACGATCCCCTGACTATCCTGAGAGAAGAGATAGTTTCCAGGCTGCCCGAGGCGAAAGTGTTCCAGGCAAAAAAAATCGCCGAGGTCCGCAAACGACAGCGAATATTTGTCCAAAAGTATTTTGATATTATTGTGCCGTTCGTGATTATTATCTGCGCCGCATGGGTTGGTATTTTGGCCATGATGAACGTTCGCGAACGGAGACAGGAAATAGGCGTAATGCGGGCGTTGGGTTACGGTTCTGGAAAAATATCTTTGCTGTTTCTGGGCAAGGCAGTTGTGATCGGTCTGCTCGGGGCGGCTTTGGGTTTTGTTCTGGGGACAGTTTTGGCAATGACCTTCGGTCCTTACATATTCAAACTTACCGCGGGCAATATAAAACCTGTCTATGGGTTGCTTGGATGGTTCATGGTTGCCGCTCCGCTGTTTTCCGCCGTTTGTAGTTTAGTTCCGACTATGACAGCCGTAACGCAGGATCCAGTCGTGACCCTGAGGGAAGAATAAATATGATCCATCTTGAAAATGTATCTAAGATATATCAAACCCGTTATGGAACGGTCAAGGCCCTGAATGATGTGACGTTTGAGGTGGAAGCAGGTGAATTTGTCGTTGTCCGCGGGGTCAGCGGCTGTGGGAAAACGACTTTGCTGATGACCATTTCGGGAATGCAGCGACCGAACAGCGGTAATGTCATTGTTGGGGGAAACAGCCTATATACGATGAGCATACGGGGCAGGGCACTGTTCAGAGCTCAGGGTATCGGCTTTGTTTTCCAGATGTTTCATCTGGTGCCTTATTTGAACGTTATCGAAAACGTTTTGCTGGCCGGCGGGGCGGTCGGTGAAACCGACACGGAAGCGAAAGCGAACAGACTGCTGGAGCGGTTGGGCCTGACAGATCGAACCTTTCACCGACCTTCAGAGCTTAGCGCCGGCGAAAAACAGCGTACCGCCATTGCCAGAGCCTTGCTGAATCGTCCGAAGATTATTTTGGCGGATGAGCCTGCTGGGAATCTTGACCCTGACAATGCCGCCGTGGTGCTGGGGCATCTGGCTGACTTTCGCTGTCAGGGCGGTACGGTGATTGTAGTTACCCACGGAACAGATGCAGACCGGTTTGCCGATCGGACAATTTATATGCACGACGGTCGTATCGACAATTTCAGCTAACGGTGCATGGTGAGATGAGGATCGTATTTTTGCCGGTTCTCGGTTTCAGGCGGTGGCAGGCTGGTCCGCATCAACTAACCTTCGAGACTGATATTGGAGCCGACGGGTTGATCGAACAGGTTTTCGTTTATGCCGACGCCCTGTGGAATGTCTATGTCCGGCGGGACGGGAGACAATTCAGGTTCGCCAGGTCGGCCGGTTTTTTCGCGTTTGAGTTGCTCCATGAGCATAACCCATGTTTCACGCATGTGTCGCAAAACTCTAAGCCCTTCATCCAGGGGGACAACATCTTTTTTCATATTAGCCGCAACAAATTTCTCGTAGCAGAAAAAATACAGTGACCGCATCTTGGCGCAAGTTTCAGGAGCAAAATCATCGCGCAAAGAGCTGACCATTTCCATAATGATGGCTTCAGCTCGGCTGAGCAGGTTAAAGCTTTTCTCGATTTCCTTATCCAGGATGGCCTGGCGGGCCTGTTCGCAAAAACGAATAGCACCGTCGTATAGCATCAATTGCAACTGTTCCTGGGAAGCGGTCATGACCTTTGTTTTAAGGTATTCGTTGGGAGTATTATTGGCTTTGGGTTTCATAAAACAGATTACCTGTACGGCGAAGTTAAGACTGTTTATTGTTGCTTGTACATGGCGGCCATGTTACTTAGTGTAGTTAAGGCGTTCTGCTGGGCCTGCATAGAGGCGAGAGCCTGCTCCATAGCATAGAATTCTCTGTAGTAGCGTTCTTCCTTGGCGACCAGCAGTTCGTCGAGATATTCGATACGCTTTTCAAAAAGCCCCTGATTCGACTGCATAGCATCAAGGTTGTTGCTGATGGTGCTGTTGTTCGAGCCGGCAAGGTCTTCCAAATGATCGGCTATATAATCGCCAACCCCTGTTCCTTCCTTGGTAAACAGCTCGGCAATTTTTTCAGGATTTTCGGCGAAGGCGTCACGAAATTCCTGCTCATTGAATGCCAGTTTGGGGATACTGACAACAGCGTAAGATTTTTCGCCATTTTTATCGGTGACCATCTCAGATCCAAAAGGAGCGAAAGAAACACCTATCTGCGATAACCGGGAAAATTTCGAATCAACCCCCGGTACGTTTCTTTGCACCATAGTTTGCAACGAACTCTGGATATAATTGACAGTATGGTCGGCAAAGAGAACGCCGTGCTCATAACTTTCAGGATCGAACATGGTGACCTTTGAAATTTCTTCCATGAGTGAATTGTATGCCTCGACAAAACTGCCGATCTGGGCAACGATGGCTTCGATGTCCTGCTCGACAGTAATTGTCACTGCTTCGCTGCCGGCGGCGTTCAGGTCAAGCGTAACACCCTTTATGGCGTTATTGATGGTATTGGTACTGCTGGTGATCAACAGGGGATGTTCGTCGGAACCGTCGCCCAGTAGAACAATGGCGTCACGACCATCAGAAAGCGTATCGGTAGTAAGGTCGGTCGTGCCGGCATCGAGATAAACCATGCCGCTACGGCCTCCAATCTGGCTGTTGAAATTGATTCGATAGTTGACGCCGTCGTTAATAATAGAGGCCTTCAGGCCCATATCGGCATTGTTAATTCTGTTGACTATGTCCTCGATACCGTCGCCGCCGCCTACTTCCAGCTTGAATTCGTAAGAACCGTCGAGGTAATAGCTGCCGTCTTCACCTTCTTTAGCGGTACCGAGGATGCCCAGATCGTGGGCGGTAGAGCCGTTCTCTTCAACAACAAAGAAAGCGGAAAGGTTGTCGCCTTCGCTGGTATCGTAAAGCAGCAGCCCATCGCCGTTATTGTTTACGCGGGCTCGAATGCCGGTGGCGGAGTTTTCGAATTTGCTAATGACATCATCAATGGTATTAACACCCACCTGGCCCAGATCAATGGTGGCGCTTCTGCCGAGGCCGTCGGTAATTTTGAATTTGCCGCGATAAACTCCTTCGCCCTGGCGGAGATCGTCAAGCTGGGTAGCTTCGGAAACATACTGCAACTGGAGATTGCCGCTGTCAATACTACTGACGGTATCATTAACGGCAATGCCAAGTTTTTGGGCCAGCTCGCCGGTCACATCGGCGACTATCATGTTGCCGCTACCAGAGGAGCTGTCGGTAAGAACGATCCCGTTTCCGACCGCATTGAGCGAAGCACTAATGTTGATATTGTTGTCGGAATCGTTGATGGCATCGATTACGTCCTGAACGGTAAAAGCGCCGGACAGATCGATCTGAGCATTATGACCGTCGCGATCCGTCAGGCTGATAGTACCACCGGAGGTAATCCGAGTGGGATTGCCGGCATCCGGATCGGAGCCGCTGCCGCCGTTGAGAGAACGAAGCATAACAGTGTTAAGACCGGCGATAAGTTGTCGGCCAACATATTCGGTTCCGGTGAGGCCTTCGGGAGTAAGCAGACCGAGGTCCTCAGCGGCCATACTGCCGTTATCCGGAATCTCGATGGCCAGATTGCCCAGGCCGCTGTTATCGGTAACCCTAATACCGTTACCGCCGGAATCGAAGGAAAGAACCAGTTCTCCCGTGTTTTCCCAATGATTGTTGACAGCGTTAATGACATCGCCGAGACTTTCCATGTGCCAGACCTGATCGCCAGTGATAGTTTTACTGGACACATCGGCAACAATACCGAGATCACTGGCTGCAAAACCACCGTCGAGATCTTCAATGATAAAATGGCTTCTCCGCTCGGTGGTCGAGTCGTCGTCGCCCTGGAAGAGCGGGTCGCTGTTATCGGTAATTTTGAGATGGTCCAGCGCACCAAAGCCTACGGAAATATTCATATTGTTGGCCGTAGCGGTGCTTTCGATAGCTTCTTTTAACTGACCTAAGGTGGCGTTTTCGCCCAGAGCGGCTAAATCGATTTCAATGGATCGGCCGTTCTGGTCGGTAATACGAAAGGCGCCCATGCGAACACCGGCACCCCTGTTGAGAGAACGGAGGGTGTTGCTTTGATCAGGAGCGCCAACTATTTCAGATAGTGTAGTTTTCAGATCGACATTTATTTCCCTGCCACTGCCGAGCTTAAATAACAGATCATCGGAGAGGCTGGATGTCAAACCGCGAACACCGTTTCCGTCGTTCAGATCGCTCAGAAGGGTATCGGCTGTAACGTAAAGAATATCGTTACCAATAATTTTGTCCTGGGTGACATTCCCCCGGATACCGAGATCCATCGCCGTTGTGCCACTGCTAAGGTCGGCCACAATGAGATTGCCGGTAGCGCCGGTATTATTATCAGTAATGATCAGATGGTTGCCTGATACCGAAGCGGTAACATTGACAGTAGAGTTCTTGTTTATCTCGTCAATAACGTCCTGCATGGTCAGGGCAATAGTAAGATCGATCTGGTCAGTGTTGCCGGCCCGGTCGGTGATTTTGATCTTGCCGCGCTGAAAGCCGCGTCCGCCGTTAATGGAATTCAGATCGGTTGGCTTGGCCAGTTGGCCTTGACCGATTTCAAAGCTGAGGGTACCGCTGCCAATGCCGCTGTCCGTGCTGGTGTAGCCGCGACTGACAAAATGGTGGTTGCTGGCAAGACGCTTGGCGACAAAACGATAAGTTCCCTCGGCAGCGAATCGGCTGGCGGTGGCGGAAATAAGATCCTCGTTGCTGGAGGTGACGGCCATATTTTGAAAGACCGACTCTTTGTTGAAATTGTTGGAGGCGATCTGAACGGACATGACCAGAGCCTGAATCTTCATCATGGCGGTCCGCTGTTCGGTAAAACCTTTGATACGGGCGGCAAGCTGATCGCGAGGACGCGCTTCAATCGCCATGTATTGATTGATTACGTCCTCAATATTAATACCCGATATCAGGCCAATACCACTACTTACTCCCGGCATATTTCTTTTCCTGTCATCAACTCATCAATTCATAAACGAAGGCATAACAACAATATCATCACCCAAAATGGGCATACCAAAGCGGGCGCAGTAGCCACCACTGCGGTATGTCCTATAATTGATTATCGGCAGAAGAAATATTGTACTTTAGATCTTCGTCATTTAAATTCGCCGACAAATCCCCCCAAAAACCAACCTAACACCCAACCGGGCATAACAACTCCGCCTGAGTTCTCACAAGCCCTTACACTGCAATGGGTTACAAAAATCAGATCGGCAAAATGCGGTCGGAATTCCTATTGTCGCTAATCAACACATTACGCTTGAGCCTGATTGAATTCGGTTAGGAAGGCGACGGTTTTTCTGGCGGTTTTTTCGTCGGCGCGGGGATGCAGGGGTAGATTGACTACCTGGCGGGAGGCCCTTTCGGCAACGGGGCACATACCGTCGGTGTAATCATAAAGGTTCATGGGTGTTTCGATGGGATGGAGGGGGCATTCGAACCAACTGCCGATTTCAACACCGGCAGAGGGGGCCTTGGCAAGGGCGGTGGCTTTATCAGTGATGCGAACAGGGTAGCGCACCAGGACGGGATCCATGGTATCGGGAATTGCCGGAACGGTCCAGCCGGCGCGGGTGAGCAGATCGTCGTAAACGTAGCGCATTTGTTTACGGTGTGCGATGTTGGCTTCGATTTTCTTTAACTGACGCAGGCCGGCACGGGATTGCGAAAGGCTCATGGCCATGAAGAAGTCCTCGGCCATTTTCGGCGCAAATTCACAAGTCGAAGATGACCCGACGACAACTCCTTTTTTTGTCAGCCAACGAAAGACGTTCGCGGCCAAGGCGGTTGTGCGCGGATAAATGAATAAACGGTAGATCAAACGCTGAAGAGAAAGCATAAAGACGGCTTTGAACGAGGGTTGGCATAACCGTTCCTGACAGATAGTCTTAATCCGGTCGGCCAGATCAGAATCGTTGGTAACGGTCATGCCGCCAATACCCGTAGTGAAGGGTTTGTTCCACTGAAAGGAAAAATAAGCTGCCCGGCCAAATGTGCCGACGGTGTGGTCTTTATATTTCGAACCCAAGGCCAAGCAGCAATCCTCAATAACAGGAATTTCACGGCGTGCGGCTATTTCCATAATGGCATCCATTTCGCAGGGATAGCCATAGGTATGCTGAGCAATGATTACCTTGGTGTTGGTGGTTATCTTGCTTTCGAGAAGGTTGACGTCGATATTGTATGTAACAGGTTCAATGTCCACATATATGGGTTTTGCGCCAAGGTATTTGACAGGATTAACGTCCATCACACATGTATAGCCGGGCAGGATCACTTCATCGCCCTGACCAATACCCAGGGCTTCAAGGATGGCGTACAAAGCCACTCTGCCCTTCCAGAAAGCAAAGGCGTCAGAGAGATCAAGCCAATTTGCGAATTCCGTTTGAAATTTTTTGCAAATATTATTCACCACTATTTTCCCTTGATCTGTTAAGATTCTCCACCAGTTGGTCGTATATTGCAATGATATGTTTAGTAATTGTCTGTTCATCAAAGTGCTGACGGGCATAAATCCTAGCTTGTTGGCCGATACAGTTTTGCAGTTCCGGATCGCCAAGCAACCACTCCAGGCAATCGGCCAACACAATCGAATCGTTCAACGGCACTAGAAAACCGGTTTCGCCATTTACCAATGTATCACGGTTGCCGACGACATCTGTGGCGATCATAGGCCGACCGGCTGCGGCGGCTTCAATGATCACCCGCGGCAGACCTTCCTTGATCGAAACCAGCACACACACATCAGCGTTGGCGATCAATTGCGGAACATCATCACAATATCCCAAGAAAACAATCTGCTCTGTAAGCCGGTGTTCTCGCACCCATTTTTCGTATGTTGGTCTCAAATCGCCATCACCGGCTAGTTGCAATACAAACGGCACTTGCCGATCCTTCAATATCTCAACAGCCTCAAACAACATCGGATGGTTTTTGACAGACTCAAACCTTCCGACATAGAGAATAACCGGAGGATTATTGTTCGGCTTGCCGTCAAAAGCAAAATCGTTCAATTGTATTCCGTTACCGACCAAAGCCAGTTTGTATTCCGGCGCGATTTTACGCCGACGACATTCATCAAGATCTTTTTGATTCTGAAAGAGCAGTTTATCAGTCAGGCATGATAATATCTGTTCAATTTTGGCGTAAATCCACTGCTTGAATTTGGGCATAGCGTTATGAAAATGGAATCCGTGCACCTGATACACTACGATGGGGGTTCGTGCGAAAAAGGCCGCGATTCTGCCGATCAACCCAATAACCGATCCGTGCAGGTGTATAATGTCAAACCGGCACCTGCGAAACAAACGATACGTTTTCCAAATTGCCACGATCAAGCCGATGGGCGAAAGGCCACGTGGTGTTTCGACAACATGGACTGAGTGGCCTTTTTCTCGCAATCGTTCGACATACTCACCACTGCTACAATATATCGAGTTTTCGTAAATACCAGGCTGGTTTACCTGAGCTACGCGATGGTCAAGCAGTTCTTTTGCTGATCTGTCCGTATTAATCAGGTCCAAAACACGGATTTTTCTGTTAATATTCTGCTTATGACTTGTAAAATCCGATCTCATTTTTTTTCGACACATTGATAGTTTTCAATAACGGAGCTGGGCATTTTTGGCTGTGCCAATATGGCAGTTTACAAAGCCAAGTCCAATTGAAACACCGACTCAGTAGTCCTACCAGCAGTCCCGCACAATCATGAAGCATTCGGCGGCGGTCATGCTGACGATGCTTCCGCGCCATTTGGCCAAGGAAGAGATAGCTTCGAGCGAGCGGGCATCGGGGGCCGGGCGTAATTGGGAACGGTATTTGCGCATGGCCTCCAACTTAGCCGGTAAATATGTTGAGATGTCCACCCATAATTGGGGCTGAAAACATGCCTCTATGTAAGGGGTGGACCAATGGGTTTCTGAGACTGTTTCGTAACACAGAACCTGTTTTACGTATCGGCGGGTTTCTACCGGGCGCAGAGCGACCATACAGGCATCGAATATCTGGCGATGATCTTCATGGCGATCGGCGCGGAAAGGCAAGAAAACCAATTCGGGTTCTTCTTCGGTTATCAATTGGTCGAATTCAGCGTTTAACTGATGGGTTGGTATCGAATTTAGTTTGGTGACAGGCAGATCCATAAATCGCAGAGACTTAATGCCTAATATCTCGCAAGCGGCCTCGGCCTCGGCGCGAACCTGGGTAACCTGTGATTCGGGGAAAAGTGGTTCCCAGCCTTTGGTTACGATCGCGACGGTCAGATCATTACCTTCGCCGGCCAGTCTGGCCATGGTGCCTCCCACGCCGAGCACTTCGTCATCGGGGTGCGGTGAAACAACCAATACATTCATTACTGATCCTCCGGGTCTTGCCAAGCCAACTGCGCTCCAACCGATAGTAATCTATCAGGTTGGTCAACGCCTTCGATCTTCACATGGGTCATCCAAATTCCTCCATCGCCGGTAGCAACCAGTATGCTCTTGTTCTCATCAACCGACAAGACACATCCGAACCGCTCCGACGCTGATACGTCCGCAGGTTTGGCTGGTCGGCCGCGCCAGACAGTCAATTTGCGGCCCCGATAGCCGGTAAAGGCTCCCGGATAGGGCCGACCCGCAGCCCTAATCAATCGATAAATTTTTTCTGTGGAGGCCGACCAGTCGATCAGTCCATCAGCAGGTGTTCGCTTGGGATAGTAAGTGGCTTTGCTGTGGTCCTGAGGGGTGCGGGGGATACTGCCGGATTTGAGCAGCGGGGCCAATTCCAAAACGACATCCCGCAAAACCAAGTTGGTTCGATGAATCAAGTCCTCAGAATAGTCGTCGGGGAACACCTGTACTTCTCGCTGGACAATAATATCACCGGCATCAGGTTCATCGGTAAGGAAAAACAGATTCACCGCAGCCCGGGCTGCTTTGAGAATTGTCCAAGCCACCGGCGCCCGACCACGTCCCTCCGGGAGCATAGTAGGATGGAACCCAACTGCACCATTCGGAGCTATCTTTGTCAGTTTGTCAGGAACCAACTGAGAAAGTCCTATGACCATAATGAGGTCAGGAGTCTGGCTGCGTAAAAATTCTTCCACGGCCGGCTCGGAGATTTTCACAAACGGATGATAGGGAACACCGGCCTGGGCAGCTAACGGTTGTAGATTTCTATAATCCGAAATACGATCCACCCGTGACGGATCTACACCCAATACAGCTACTACCTCAACACCCGCCTCAATCAGGGCTTCAAGTGTGTACCAGCTTGAACTGACGCTGCCTATAAGCGATATTTTCATAACGATCTCTACAAATCACACAACAATAAATGATTTTCACAAGCTTTGTTTATGGTCGTTATCTTCCATGCGTTTCAGATGACGGTGTTTCGGCACCTCGTGTCTGCTCTTTTTTGGAATAACGGTCTTCGTAAACACCCTTTTTGCCAAATACTACCGCAAAGGTCTGGAATATTATTTTGATGTCCAGCCCAAAACTCTGCTTTTGGACATATTCTGCTTCAATGTCCAGTTTGGCCTCCTGGGTAAGTGAGGCACGACCACAAATCTGGGAAAGACCTGTCAGACCCGGTTTGACTTGCAACCGCATCTTGTGATAATCGCTCCATTCGGCGATCTGCGAGACATACAGAGGCCGCGGTCCCACTACGGACATGTCGCCTTTAAGGATATTAAATAGCTGAGGCAACTCGTCGAACGAGAATTCTCGCATAAACCTGCCCATCTTAATCAGTCGTGGATCGTCACCTGATTTGGGACTGGCTCCGAAGGGATCGACATCGAGTTTCATAGTACGAAACTTATACACAGTAAAGGGAATACCGTCTTTTCCAGCCCGTTCCTGCTTGAATATAACCGGTCCTTTACCGGACAACTTTATGGCTAGGCTCAGAAAGATCAGCCCCGGCGAAAGTACAATTATAGCCGGCAACGAAATGCAAATATCAAAAATACGTTTGCAAAAGCTATTTCTCTGTTTTTGCGAGGGTTGGTCCTGTGGTGTTAAACAGCCGGAGGCCGCCAAAGCATTCATATAAACAGCGGTGTTCTTGCGGGAATAGAATTTTTCCGCGGCCCGGCGGCTGTTGGTCCGGTACTGGTCAAGTTTGGCCGGATCGGCCTGCAAAGCCAATATTTCGCTGACCAGTGTATCGGCATCTCCGGGAGATACCACTATTCCACAATGATGTTGGTTAATTATGCGGGCCACGTCACAGTTAGGATTGCACAAGCCGATCAAGGCAGAGCCGGCCGCCATGGCATAATATGTTTTGCTGGGGACCATCAGGTTTTCCTGACCTTTTTCGAGGGTTACAATAGCGATATCGGCAGTGGGTAATGAGTTGGGTAATACCGGCTCAGGTTGAAAGGGGAGAATTGTCAGATTATCGAGACCATCTTGCTTTTTGGCCTGCTCCACCAGTTTTTTTCTCACTCCCTGGCCTATTATCATAAAATGAACAGCATTCTGTCCTTTAAGTTGAGCAACCGCCATTAGAATAGTCTCGATATCGTGCGTCTGGCCGATGTTGCCGGAATACATCACCGTCAGCTTGTCCACCTGACCATATTTGCATGCAAACGCATTGGTTTCTTTGGCAATCGGTTGAATCCAGTCGGTATCAGCCCAGTTGGGTATGGCAAGTACTTTGCCGGGACATGTTTTGTGGGCATCAAAGCTCTTTTGGAGAGTTGCTGCCATACCGTCACCGATGGTAAAGATAATCTCGGCATTTTCCCAAACGAGCCGATTCATTTGGCGCCAGAGCCGCACTATCAGAGACGACTCTTTCGCCCGCCCGGCTTTAATCAACATGTCAGGGTATATATCATAAACAAGAACGACGTAGCGCTGGCAGCGCAAACATCTGAATAGATAACCAATCAGCCCCAAAAAGGGCGGATTTGATACCAAAAACATAAGCGCATCATTCGGCAAAGACCAGCATCGGAACAACACATAAATAAAATAACGAACCCATGACGACATACGAGTCATATAACTGTCGCGTATATATCCGGGCGCAGCGATAATATCCAGGGAATCTATCGGCGTCGCTTTTAAGGCGTCAGGATGTCCGGTCAGCAGGACCGATGGTAGAGATTGTTTAGAAATATCCTCGGCCAGTTCTCTGAACAGAGGTCCGGCCATTTGATTGAGAAATATAATACGGGGTTTTTGGGATGTTTTGTTCATCTGTGATCGTGGTCATGGCAATGTGATCAATGACATTTTTACTCTAACCGGCAAGGGCCGGAACCAAACAGGGGTTATGTGAGAATTTTTAGTGAGGTAAATATTTTGTGACCATTTCGCACACAATTTTACTTGCAAGAGACCAAAAGGGTCAATTCGTTTATAGCCATTTTTGCCATATCGATCCAGCTATGGGAGAATTTGTTTAACTGCCGGCGGCCTGCCTCTACCAGCTTTTTACGCAAGTTGCTGTCCGATTTTAAGGTTAGGAAGGTTTCCATGAAACTTTCCGGCTGCCACGGATCATAATAGGCGGCGGCATCGCCGCAGATATAACGGGCGAAATCCAGATCGGTGGTCAGAATCGGTACCCCAAAATGCATCGCCTCCAGATAAGTCACACTGAAACTTTCAAGAAACGTCGGCACAATCACCAAATCTACATTACGGTAATAGGCAGCCAGTTGTTCCTGGGGCAGCAGTCCGACATTGATGATATTGTTTTGAAGATTATATTTCGATATTCTGTTCAGGAACTTTTTGGCGTTCGGTTCTCCGTCGGTGGTGACCGTGGTTATAAACTTGAGATTGTGTATTTTCTCACGATCCGTCGCCATGAGCGATTGCATTATAATTTCAGGGTTTTTGTGGGCGTAGTATCTGGATAGTACCAGAGAATAGAAATCATCGGGTTGGCGTTCCTTGAAAACCTGGGGTACTTCGATCTTACCATCGGGCGGATTCTGGATGAAAGCAGACATGGCATTGGGAAGTATTTTTATTCTATCGGAATCATAACTATAGGTAGAACTGAAATGTTCTTTCATCACCGGTGTCTGACAAAATATGCATTGAGTATGAGGCAGAGATCTTCGAAGACAGAACCGTACCAGCATGAGGTGGGCGAGTTCTTTCAGTGATATGCTCGGCCATTGTTTGAACGGATAGACAAGATAAGAGTTCTGTATTCGGATTGCCTGAGGCGCAGGAGGGTTCCGCATTCCGAAACTGCCCAGTCCTAGTATTCTATCCGGATTAAATTGTTTTATTAACTTCGGAAGGGTAAAAAGAACAAATCGCAACCTGTCCCAAAATCTATCCATTTGGACAAGATGAAACTTGCTGCCGGCGGGCAAGACTATCCGTTCGTAACCGACACCGATGGGAACAAAAATCAAATATTGATGTTCCGGGGCGGCGTTTCTAAGGGCGTTAACAAAGTTGCGTCCGCCGGCAAGTCCGCCGGCAACACGACAATTCTGGGATAATATGATAATTTTCATACGGAGTGTTGTATAATGCAGATATCTTCTTTTGCTTTATTGTAACTTTCTCGATTTAATAACCTGGGCAGGCACACCCATAGCAACACTCATGGCCGGAATATCTCTTGTTACCACTGCGCCCGCACCGATCACAGAGCCCGTACCGATTCTGACACCACCAAGGATTCTAACACCAGCGCCAATCCAGACATTATCTTCGATAATAATTTTCTGGGGTAGGCAGGGAGCATCCTTGATCTTTCGGGAGGCATCACTGAAATCATGCTCAAAACTTAAAAGTGAAACATTATGGGCAATACTTACATCATTTCCGATAGTAATACCTCCCTGGGCATCGATGTAGCAAAGAGGATGAATGCTTACGTTGCTACCCAATCGGAGATGCTGAATATCAAGCAGAAAAACAGACTCGAACACCGCCACATTGTCGCCGCAACTTTGAACCAGAGATTTTATTAGGATGTAACGACACGCAATGCCAATTCGGCTTCGTGCGTAACGAAACATACTCAACTGCCAGCAGCGCACAGCCCGGGGAGACAAGCTACAGATAAGGAACCCGAAATTGAAAAAAGGCTTCAAAATGGAAAATATTTGCCGACCTCTCAATGTACTCATTCCTTTTATAAAGTATTCCTGATCTCCGGCCATACAGGGTTTTCTTCAGACTAGTTTTTATGTGGGAAAGTTATTTGCCGGGAAATAACTTTTTACCGTATCTAGCCAGACAATCCAACAAATATCTTGTTGAACCTCCATATTTTTTCCGCCAATACAATATCATTATGTATTGCAGAAAATCAGGCATGGCGGCAAATAATTTTATAATAAAATAGTTATTAATCTTCGGGACGGATTTTAACGCTACATGTCGCGCATGGAGTTTCGCTCGGAGTCGGCGTTTGACATTTTCATGGGTAATATAACTGGAAGTATTATTCGCACATAATCGATAAGCCATTAACGGTTGATTGATATACGCCACCGGTTTTTGGGCCGCCAGGCGAAGAAAATATTCATAATCCTCTCCGTATTTAAGGCTTTTATCCATGTAGCCGACGTAATCCACTAAACATCGGCGAAACACAACGCTACTGGTCAGGATCAGATGTATTTTGAACAACAAATCCAACGGGGGATAAGACGGAAGTTCTCCTCGAAGCACGCTTAACAATTCTCCCTCCAAAGGTGGTGCCGGTGGCACCCAACGAAAGCCGTCACAAAATAATGTCCCGATATCTTTCTCTGTTTCCAAAAAATCGATCTGTTTTTCCAGTTTTGTGGGAAACCAAATGTCATCAGCATCCAGTATTGCTATATAATCGCCACTGGCTTTGCGCATACCGGCATTTCTGGCAACCGCCGCTCCGCCATTGGACTGTTTTATAAACACTATAGGAATATCGTACGATGCGATAACCTCGTCAATATTGTCACTACTGCCATCGTCAATTACAATGATCTCAAAATCCATGAACGTTTGAGCTAGAACGGAATCAATAGCATCCGCTATAAAATTCGCACTGTTATAGGCGGGAATAACAACGCTAACCTTGGCCATATGGTAATCTCCTCATTGTTTAATAATTCTCTTCGTTGGTAATAAACGATTTGATTCGCGCATAAAAGTCTATCTTTTGTGCTGAAAGTATTTCCGCCGAATAGCTCTTTGCGATGTTTAAATTACGTCGGGACATTTCCGTTAACCGTTTGGGATCTGTAATAACCTCATAAAGCTTGTCCGCCAACATCTCATCGTCCAAAGAGGGGACGATATCATTTTCATGTAATAATTCAGACACTCCTCCTACGTTGGATCCGATGGCCGGCAAGGCACAGGCCATCGCTTCCAGCAGGGCTCGGGGCAGCCCTTCACTCAGAGAGTATAAAAGGTACAAATCCGCTCTTTTAAGTATATCAAAAACATTATTCCAGGGTACGAATCCGAGGAAATTAACACAGTCTGATAAGCCAAGCTGGTCGGCTAATTGCTGAGCTTCTCCCTTTAACGGACCGTCGCCAATCCATACAAACTTCCAGTTCGTAAACCCTTTTTGGGTCAGCAAATGTAGACTTCTTATGATTCCAAAAGGATTTTTGATAGCTTCCAGACTTCCTAAGGATACTATCGTACGAGATCTGGAATCGTTCTGCCATAATCTGGCATGTCTATAAGACGTTTCCGGCACTCTGTTGTCACTGATGGCAAAGGTGGGACAACCGTTGCCGGGTGGAAAATCCCTTATTAAAGATTTCGACACCCCAACAACTGCCAAGGGGCGCGACAATTCCAGGTTCAGCAAAAACCGCATAAAAGCGGCTGTAAATCGGGGGAACTTTAGCCCTCTGAGTTTGAGATAAATAGCATTCACGGCACAATAGCCGCGCAATTCCACTGAATATGGCACTTTATAATATCTTGCCCAAAACCACATACACAATGAAACAAAATTGGGACAGTGTAAATGCCAGACGTCCGCCTGTCGAATTGCCTTTTTAGCCCGCCAAAACATCCGCGGAACGGTTTTGCCTAACGATAAGGCTCCTTTGAAGCTGGGCATCTCGAAAAAAGTGATGCCATCAGCCAAAACAGGTTTTTGTCCGGTTTCTACCTTATCAGTATAGACTACCCGGTCAGCAATTACAACCTCATCAAACACCTCCAAACATTCTTTCCACATTTCAGCGTGGAAAGAGGTAGAGGTATAATACTGATCGATGACGCGATAATAACGGGGACCGGAAACAATGCCAAGCTTCATTGGAGAACTCCCGGAAAATCAAAAACAAACTGTATTCTTGGGTGGCATAATCTACCATGATTCAAGTTTTAACCAAAAAAACTACTCAGCATATCCTGCTTAGAACATCGAGAAAACGCAATGCCGTAACTTTGATATCAAAACAGGATTTAACCCTCTCAAAACCCGCGCGTCCCATTTTTTCCCTCAGATGGTTTTCGGCCAGTTTTTCGATAGCGTTGGCGACCGCGTGGCTGTCCTTTGCCTCGACCAAGAATCCGTCAATGCCATCGCGTACCACCTCAGGTATTCCCCCCACCGTCGAGGCAATTACGGGTTTGCCTAAACTCATTGCCTCGATAATCACACGCGGCATTCCTTCGCTTAGTGATGTGAGCACTACAATGTCCGATTCGGCCATGACCGCCGGGATGTCATTCCGCCAGCCGAGAAAATGAACCCGATCGAAAACGCCCAATTCATCAATCAAATCATGCAAATATTGCTGATAAGCAACGGGCGCTCCCGGCGATACATCACCGGCCAGCCACAAGGATGCCTGACTGCCGTTGCTTAAATACTGGGCGAAGCCTTTAATACAGGTTGTCTGATTTTTTCCTTCATATAAACTGGCGGGAAAAAGTATGCACAATCCATTTTTGGCCGGAAGATCGGCCGCCTTCACAGATGCCTGACGTAAGGTTTCATCAACATCAATGCCGTTGGGTATCACTTCCATTACAGGACGTTCGTATGGGGAATGGCGAAGTCTCGAAAGACCGCTCTCGGAATTGGCAGCCACCATGGCAAGGTTATGCCAACTCCATTTATTATACCAGCGGGGATACATACTTTCGCCTCGGGCAAAATATACCAGCGGCAACCTTTTGCCCACCGCCCAGGAGAGAAACCGAAATCCTTTATGTGAGTTGGTCCAAACCGCATCTGGAGAAATATCTCTCAATATTTTTCCGAGTCGTTTGACCAGTTGAGCTATTTCCACGCTGCCGGCCAGGATGCGGCTTATTCGGGCCAGAGGAGTTAAGCCCCCCACATAAGAATACTTCGGATTGGGCTGAACTACTATATTCTTGATGGCGAACCGCTCCATGGTATCGTGATATTCACGGCAAACGCCATAGGCATCCAATACGATCACCTCACAGCGTTTTTGCATTTCCCGAACAGTCAACAGCGTGCTTTGATTACTGCCGCCGAAATGTGTTATACAATCAAAAAAAACCAGTCGCATTTTTCTATTATTCACGGTCACATCCTTCAGTGGGACAGGCTTTTTTTATAGTTCATATTTTTCGGTCATAAGTTGCTTTTCCTGTCGCCAGAGCGGGACGCAAAAACCTATAGTACAGGCGACAATAAATACCACTATCTTTTGAGAATGCATCAGATTAAAGGAACCATAGATAACAGTTGCCAATATGGCGATTCTACCCGCGTTAAACATTTTTCGGAAAAGGGCATCATTTTTGTACGCTTTGGTCAATTTGCTTAACAGCAGCCATGCGTATGCCATGTAGCCATAATAAAGCAAAAAACCAAAAATACCGGTGCTTACCAGAAATTCCAAATATGTAGTATGGGTATAAACATAACCGGCCGGGCTGTAAGCGACATACTGAGATGTACCTATGCCGAAAAGAGGATGCTCCAGAAACAGTCCCCAGGCATGTCTCATAATGTCGGTTCTGCCGCTGCTGGCAGCCTCGGCGCCATGATAGATAACATCGAGCATTCGTTCAACTAAAAGGGCGTGGGGGAACAATTTTATGATAAGAAAAGGCGTTCCCATGACAATTATAGTGGCCGGTATTATGATTTTAAGATTTTTGCTAATGTAACGCACATGTTCCAGAAGATAGTATGCCAGGAAGACCACGCAACACGATACCGTGGCGCCGCGCGAACCAGAAGCCAGCAGGGCCACGGCAACCGCCGCAAAATAGATCCAGATGAACATCTTCCATTTTTTTGTAGCGACGGGGAAAAGAATTTGTCCGGCTACAACGCCGGCAAACAGCACAGCGCCGTAAGCATTTCGCTGTCCTCCAATTCCGGTTTCAACAGTTTCTCTGCCTTCCGCCGCGGAAGCATAACCCATTACCGCACCGGATATTGCCAGAATGGACACTCCTACAACAGTTGCTTTGAGGAAAAACAAGAACTTCCGATAGGATGTACATCTTGCCATGAACATCAATCCCGCCACGTATATTTTAGTATGGTACCAAGCGCCTACTCTGGATCCGTAAGGATTATCACAAAGAGCGGTAGTAATCCAGGTCCACAATATCAACGCAATTGTAAGCCAAAATCCTGGATTTCCAAAGACGCGGCCGTAATTCAAAGACAATATAAAAATAAACATGGCAAAATAGCCCAGATACGCCGGGATAAACCAATAAGGCGTTGAGGTGGTCCCGGCGGTGGCAATCAGGTACAAGGCAAAAACCAAATCGATAATGCCGATTTTGTCTTTCCCCACGGGAACCGGCTCCATTAATGGCTGGTAGGCGTCCTGTTCCGGAAGATATAAGTCTGTCGAATAATCCTGTTCCATCGGCTACTTTTGTTTCAAATAGTTATGTAAAAATAACTTAAAACGAATATGCATGAATAATTGTACCATGAAAAAAGGGGCATGGCGAACAATATAGGCCATTGTGCCCCAAAACGATCGGCTTTGTGAAGAACACCATATAATTTTTCTCTGCAACCGGCAAATACTTGGTATAAGATGCTTGAAATCATTCAGAGTATTGCCTGTGGCGCGTTTACCATATCCTTTTAAAAATGTCGTTGCCATTTTTTCCGAAGGCCAATGTAACAATTTTCGCCCGGGGCCGCCGCGGAATAGTAAACCCACAAACCAAAATATGTCAAAATATCGGCTCCCGTAAGTAGGCGTTCTTCCCATTAGTGGCGCCGTTGACCAATCCAATATAACCAACCGTTGCGACGGTTCATGATAACATAGGTTGACAAAGCCACAATCTCCGTGAAGAAAAACATTTTCTTCCGGCCTTACCATCCACTCGGGGGGAAGATTATGTTTCACTTCGTCGGAAAGAACCAATTGTTCATGAACGACGGCCAGGGCCCTGCCGGCGTCTTCCAAAATCCCAAACAATCGAGGGTCTTTCCGGAGTATCAACTCCCGTATCGTCAACAATCCTCTCAGACGCTCAAATTCCAGGATGCCCTTCTTCTCATCAAAACTGAGAAGTCTGGGAACATAGAAAAGACCACTGGCAACGGCAATCTGGCCGGCCTTTTCGGTTTTGGCCGCTTCCACAGCCAGAATAGCCGGATTACCTGTCTTACGGGCAATATCTCCAACGAATTCCATATATAATTTTTACACATTATCGCCGACTCAGACTGGCGGTAACTATCGTATTCCTCATCCAATAATTTGATATATCAAGCTAGTTCTAATTGCATCTTGCCACTAGTTGTTTGCCGGACCGTTTTGTGATCGTTTGCAAACTACGATGGGACTCTCGGAAAACTGGGCCATGTACTTAAATTTGCAACATATATCTTCAATTATACCGGTCAGCCTTTGGGAAACAGGAATCTTAGGCAAATGGAAGAAACCTACCGGATAAACCGCTTCAATCTCCAGTCCGGCACTCGCCGTCAGTTCCCGTATTTGTTTTAAAGTCATGACATTGAACATACCTTCAGGATGTCTAATGCGATTATACATATACAACAATTTTACCCACAAAGACCTGACATTACGATGATTATTAAATACCAGATACCCATCCTCTGACAGTAATTCGGCTAGAGACTTAATCACGGCCAACCGCAGTTGCGGTTCGGCGTTTAAAAAAAACCGAAAAGCGGTTATTAAATTAAATTTTTCCCCTTTTAGAAGCGGACCAGACGTGATGTCTCCTTCGAGTATTTGAGTGTGAGACAACTTTTTTCGGGCTACATCCAGCATGGAGCTCGACACGTCAACCGCCGTTGATGTTGTAACCCTGGTTTCCAGGAAATTGGTTATGCGTCCTGTACCACAGGCAAAGTCCAAAAGATGGATGTCCCTGCTTTCGTAGTATTTGGCCAGAATCTCCGAAAGTACCTTTTGTTCACGCGACCAGCAAAATACCTGCCATGGCACCATGTCGTAATGTTGGTCATAGACAAAGCCTTTGTCCGAAGCTTTATGAGAATCTCGATAGGTGTATTCACTGGTCATATACCGTTCTCCTTTTGATATTTCCCAACCCTTATATCCTCATCAACGAGGAACTGGTGCATCAAAATCCACCTCCGAGGTATCATCGACATCCGAAATCGTCTATGCGTTAACTAGCCGCTGGCCTTGCGACGAAAAATAATTCCCGACAAACGGCCCTGCTCAGTCTTAGACATACTTAAAAACCAGCAGCTAATAATGGTGATTCCGCCGGCAATGGCAACTACCTCGCCCAGCTTCATCCAACTGTCTGGAGCTGCAATCTGTTTCCAAATGCAGATGACCACAATGGATGGAAGGCATCCGCGCAGGCTGGGCCACCAAACCCGAAGAAGGTTTTCACGAAATGCAATTCCCATTTTCCAGTTGAAATATAACGGCAAAGCTATTCCGGATATAAGCACCATGGGCAGGAAATTGGCCCAGGCTATACCCACCAGACCCATGTCAAGAACCGTAACCGAAATAATTGATAATACAATGCACAGAACCGCCATTATGCCGGTAAATACTCCGAATATCTTGTGATCTCCTATGCCTACAAGCACCATGAAATTACTGTACTGGGACAACCTTATGCTGTGGCCGACTGCCAAGATGGTGAGCACGACGCCTAATTCTTCCGTGATGACGGTTGGCGTGAATTTATCTCCCACCCAAATCGAAAGAAAATCACGGCCCATAACCACAAGAAAACAAACCGAAGGAATCAATAGCAGCAAAATATACTTTTGAGCCAGAAAAGACATTTCCTGCAAGCGCCTCCGGTCGTTTCTGGCGTCCAGATCACTCGCCGCCGGTTTTATGGCCGCACTAAAAGATTGCACCAGTTGCGACAAAAACAAAACAACGGTTACGGCAATAAAGAACTTGGGCACCTCGGCGGTCGAAATAAAAACGCCGATAATAATGTCGCTGGTTTTATAAATTAACACCGCTCCCATTGTGTATAGCAAGGTATTAAAACCGTAGGTCAGCATTTCTTTGAGCAATCTGAAATCCACGTTCTTTAGTGAAATCGAAAAGTGCTGTATCAGACGCCGGGCAATGATGAACAACATTAGCCTGATTCCTACTTCACTTAATCCGAATATTAAACCCATTGTGACCAACCCATACCCCCACGACAAAAAAGCCACCAACAATGCTGTTCGAATGATCAAAACGGCAAATAATACCAGATTTACAATATCATATCTTTGCAATCCACTGAGTATGGCGCTGAATAATTGCAGGGGCATGGCCGCGCTATAACAAAATCCAACCGTAAGAACCAGAACTGCAGCGCTATGAGACAGTTCCGGCGGCAGATCGAACCAGGCGCCGATATTCCTGGATACCAACACACTGGCGGTAAGCAGCACCAGGCTCAAACAGGCATAAAAAACCAGGGCGGTGCTGATCACCTTCTTTATCCCGGCTTTATCGCCATGAGCCAGACACACGGGTATGTGTCGATTGATGGAGCTGTTCAAACCCATACTCAGCATATCCCGATAGCTGAAAACCGAACCTACCAGAATCCAGACGCCATAGATGTTCACCCCCAGCTTGTCCAGGAAAAACTTAATAAGACAAAAGTTAACTACGGCGGTGACCAGGCGCACAACAATATTTGAGATTGTGTTATGAATGACTCTTTTGGCTGTAGTAACCTTCTGACTTTTCATTGGCGATTGAAGAATTGTTTTTATGCCGTATATACACAGACATAAAATTAACGACGCGATATCATCGCAAATCTAAACAAAGTTTGAACCGAAGCAAAAATATCATTTAATTACAATCCGCTGACGGCGCCGATTATAGTGTTTTTGCCGTAAATGCTTTGACAATTGTCCCCCTGCCGCGTTTAATCTTACCCAGAGCATCCAGAATTCGTTCAGCAGCATGGCCGTCGCCATAAGGGCTGGCCTTGGGTAGTTCCCCGATTTCGGTTTGCAGCAGGCGGTGGCAGTGTTCGATAATATCGTCATGGCGATTTCCCACTAAAGTAACCACGCCGGCTTCAACTCCTTCGGGTCTTTCGGTGGTATTGCGCATTACCAATACCGGTTTGCCCAGGCTGGGTGCTTCTTCCTGTACCCCACCGGAATCGGTCAAAATAAATCGGCTCCGATTCATCAGCCAAACGAAAGAGGCATAGGGCTGCGGTTCAAGCAGATGAATATTTGAACAACCGCTCAGAATCCGATAAACTGGCTCCTGAACATTGGGATTCAAATGCACCGGATAGACCCAATTGACTTGTGGATAACATCGGGCCATCTGGGCTATAGCCTGACAAATACCTTCGAAAGTTTCTCCGAAACTTTCCCGGCGGTGACCGGTTATCAAAACCATATCTCTATCACCAATATTTTGTTCGGCCCAGTTTTTAATGGCGATCACATCGTCGGAAGGATGATCCTCGTTTTTGGCCAGCATCCAGTAAAGGGCATCAATCACCGTGTTACCGGTAACCCTCACCTGCTCAGGCGGCACTCCTTCAGCCAACAGGTTGTTCCGAGCCCATTCGGTGGGGGCCAGGTGCAGATCGGCAATTTGCGTGGCAATACGACGGTTAACTTCCTCTGGAAAAGGTTGGCGTTTGTCATTGGTTCTTAGGCCCGCTTCCACGTGCGCTACCGCGATACCCACAAAAAAAGCGGCTATGGAGGCGGCCCATACAGTAGTGGTATCACCCTGCACCAGCACCCAGTCGGGACGAGCTTTCTCCAGATATCTGCTAACCGCCTGAATTGTTCGGGAGCTGATATCCGCCAGAGTCTGGTTCGGGCGCATCAGGCCCAGGTCCTCATCGGCGACAATACCAAACAGTTTGAGCATCTGATCGAGCATCTGGCGATGCTGACCGGTTACACAAACCTGCACTCCAAATCTTTCCGGTTCCTGACGAGCCTGAAGAATAACCGGCGCCAGCTTAATAGCCTCCGGCCTGGTTCCAAATACAAAACACAATTTTTGCATATATCCCAACCTCTGTTTTAGAAACCACTATTTTCAGAGGAGCTTCACCCAATAGCCAAAGTATTTTACCGCATATAATGAGGTCAGATACCTATGCCTTGACAACCTTGCTTTTACCATGTTTAACGGCTGTGGCAGCATTGCGGGTATCGACTACCAGTTGGGCGTTTTGGACAATCCAGTCATAATCATAATCGCTGTGATCGGTGGCAATCAAAACCACATCATATTTTTTGAGCATCGCCGCGGAAAGCGGTTTGCTTTTCATCCGCAAATCGTGTTCCCGCTGCTTGTGTGTGCGTGGAATATAGGGATCGTTATAATCGACTTTCGCTCCTTTTTCCTGCAAAAGCTCTATCAACTCCACCGAGGGCGATTCTCGCACGTCGTCTATATCCTTCTTGTATGCCAAACCCAAAACCAGAACCTTCGAGCCGTTGAGACTCTTCCGGCGATCGTTCATCGCTTCCATAGTACGTTGGACCACATAGTGCGGCATGTCGGTATTGATTTCGCCCGCCAGCTCGATAAAGCGGGTTGGCATTCCATACTGACGAGCCTTCCACGTCAGATAAAACGGATCGATTGGAATACAATGTCCACCCAAACCCGGTCCCGGATAAAATGGTTGAAAACCAAACGGCTTGGTACTGGCCGCCCTGATAACCTCCCAGATGTCAATACCCATTCGATCAAATAACCGTTTCAACTCGTTGACCATGGCAATATTGACACAGCGATAAGTATTCTCTATTATTTTGGCTGCCTCGGCAATTTCGCAGGAATCCACCGGCACCAGCGTCTTGATGGCATACTTGTATATTTCCAACGCTTTTTTTAACGAAGCATTGTCATAACCGCCCACTACTTTGGGAATGGTCGAGGTGCGAAAGTCTTTATTGCCCGGATCTTCACGTTCCGGCGAATATGCCAGATAAAAATCCCTGCCCGCCTTCAGACCCGAACGCTCCAAAATCGGCAGCATCAACTCGCGAGTGGTCCCCGGATAGGTCGTGCTTTCCAGAACCACCAATTGTCCTTTGCGCAAGTATTTCGCAACCGTCTTACAGGTCTGTTCCACATAGAACATATCCGGTTCGCGGTTTTCCGTAAGCGGAGTTGGCACACAGATCAAAATTGCATCCGGCTTTGAAAGTTGAGCCATCGAAGTCGTAGCCAAAAACCGATTCGACCGGACCATATCACGCATCTGCTTATGCGGTATATGTTTGATGGGGCTTAGTCCCTTGTTAACTTTTTGGACCATCCTGGCGTTAATATCAAAACCCAATACCCTGGCGCCGCCGATGCAAAACTCCCGGGCTAAAGGCAGACCGACATATCCCAACCCGACAATACCCACCAAAGGTACATCCGTTTTGAAAGTCTTATGTTTCCCTGCTGTTGTTTTGGTTGTTTTACTTTTCTTAGCCATCAAGCTACTCCTTTATACTACTAACGAGTTAATTCTTGTTTTCCTGTGGCAAGCCGCTTTTTCCGCAAAAACGGGCACCACCATTTATTATGCGTCATTGATCGTGCGCCTGTTTCACGCCACTGCCGGCCCTGAACCATTGGACAAAATGCTTCAAGCCCTCGGGTAGTTGCGTTACAGGGTTATAGCCGAGTTCCCTGCGTGCCCGGCTGATCTCGGCAAACGTCCCCATGACGTCACCGGGCGGTATCGGCAATCGCTGGACAACAGCCTTTTTGCCCAGGGCTTTTTCTATCTGGCCTATAAGATCGTCCAGCCGCCAGGGGCACGATTCTCCCAAATTGTAAATCTTGTATCCACGGCAGTGAGACATAGCGGCCAAAACCCCCTGAAGAATATCATCGATATAGGTAAAATCACGTGCCATGCTCCCATCCCCGAAAACCGGTATGGGCTGATCGGCCTCCATCAAACGAGTGAATTTATGGATCGCCAAATCCGGCCGCTGCCGAGGCCCATAAACCGTAAAAAACCGCAGGCATGTCATATCGATCTCGTACAGATGATGATAGGTATGACAGATCAGCTCGCCGGCCTTCTTGGTCGCCGCGTAAGGCGAAATGGGAAAATCGACGTTATCAGTTTCCCCAAACGGCACCTTCTTGTTGTTTCCATATACGCTCGAACTGGAGGCAAAAATAAATTTCTTCACCTCGTATTTCTTCGCCGCCTCCAGCATTACCATGGTGCCGTTGATATTCACATCCTGATACCCCAGCGGATCTTCAATGGACGGCCTGACACCTGCCTTGGCGGCCAGGTGCACAATAATATCAACGGTATTCCGACCGAAAATCGAACCTACTCGCTCCACATCACGAATATCACCTTCAATCAGGGAAAACGCCTTCTGTTCCAGACAAGCGGCAATATTGGCCCGCTTGACCGACGGATCGTAAAACCGGTCGAAGTTATCCAATCCGATCACATCCCAGCCATCCATCAGAAGTCTTTCGCACAAATGCGATCCGATAAACCCCGCTGCTCCGGTTACTAATGCTTTCATATCTTTGTTCTTCGTACCTATAGTTCTTTAGCCAGGCGTTTTATATACTCCCGCATATTCTCAGCCATATCGGGCCGTTGCAGGGCAAACTCGATGTTGGTTCGGACAAATCCTTCTTTATTGCCTATATCGCAGCGCCTGCCCTCAAGTACCAGGCCGTACATTTTTCTTTGCCGCACCATCATCTGCATCGCATCGGTAAGTTGTATCTCACCCGCCTTGTCTGGCTCGGTTCGGCCAAGGTATTCGAAAATCTCCGGCGTCAGAACATATCGGCTGGCAATGGCCAGATTCGATGGCGCCTCATCAATATCTGGCTTCTCCACAAAATCCTCAATCAGATAAAGCCCCGGCTCGATTTCTTTGCCGCCTATTACTCCGTATCGACTTACACGCTCACGCTGAACCTTCTCGATCAGCACTATCGGTTCCTGATACCGCTCGAACACCTCCAGCAACTGTTTGACCGGTGGTTTGGACGCCTCCATTATCGTATCGCCCAACAGCACCACAAATGGCTCGTCGTTGACGTGATGGCGTGCGCAATAGACCGCATCGCCCAGACCATTCAATTCTTTCTGCCACACAAAATGAATATCCGCCAATTCCGAAATCTGCCGCATTGCTTTGAGTTCTGTCTCTTTGCCTTTGGCCCGCAGTTGTGCTTCCAGTTGAAAGCTGCGGTCGAAATGCTCCTCGATCGAACGCTTACCTTTGCCGATCACCATCAGAATATCGGTAATTCCCGCCGAAACCGCTTCTTCGACCACATACTGGATCACGGGCGTATCTACAATCGGCAGCATTTCCTTCGGCTGCGACTTCGTCGCCGGCAGAAAACGTGTTCCAAAGCCCGCAGCCGCAATAACAGCCTTGCGGATCATGCCCTTCCCTTTCGTTTGCCGTTGACGATCGTCGGTTTGATTACCTTGATATTCAGTTGCCCCAGTTTCTTTTTGAGCTTATTATACATCTGCTGATCGTCGTAAGCACCCACGATCGCGCCACCGGAACCGGTAAACTTGGCGCTGGCGCCTACGGAACGGGCCGCCTCCACCATCTTAAGGTTTTCCTGGCTTATTTGATATATTTTTTTACGCCTGTCGAAATTGGCATTCAGCAGAGAACCTGTTTTCGCAATTTCTCCTTTCAACAAACACTGTTTGACTTTGTCGGAGAGCCCCGCCCAATATCGCATCGCACTGATCACTTCACGATCACCCCGGTCGAACCGCTCTCGAATATTATTGTGAAACACCTCAGTCGGTTCGCTCAGATCGTCGCGATACGCCACATACAAAAGCGGAAGACATTTCGGGTCCATTTCTTCGTAACGCCCGTAACCCTGCTTGGCCATGATCTCCTTGGAAAAATCCATATATACCAGTCCCTCATACACCTGGATCACACGGTCCTGCAGACCGGCTCTGATATTCAACTCGTCCGTCTCGGCAGAGAGAACCAGATTGGCCTGAATGTATTTGGCAATGCTCACACCATAGAACGCCATCAACGCCCGCAAACACGCCGTGATAATCGCACTCGACCCGGCCAGACCAACACCATGGGGAATATCCGAATGATACCGGATCGTAAAATTCTTATCGTGCAGCTCGATCTGGTTTTCCCGGCAGTAATCATAAAAACGCTTGATCGTCGCCTTGAGCAGACGGACTCCACCATAGTAGCCATGCAATACCACATCGTTTACCAGGCCGCCGATACTTGTAAATCTCGACTTGTCCTTTTCGCTCGGTAGAATCTCCAGCTCAGGCGTCTCGTACAGCACCACTTCCGCACAAAAATTATTAAATGCGAACGAAATCGTTTTGCCGAAATATCCGTCGGAAGGATTGCCGATCAAACCTGCTCGGGGATATGATTTTGCTCGAATAATCATCTGTCACCTGTCCAGGAACCTCTGCCAATACTGTGATATTCGATTCCCTGTTTCTTCACATAATTGGGATCGTACAGATTACGACCGTCGAAAATGACCGGCTGTTTCAGCTTCTGTCCGATCAACTCGAAATCGGGTGTACGAAATTCCTGCCATTCTGTAAAAACCACCAGGGCGTCGGCCCCGTCAAGTACATCATAACTGTTCGCAGCCGTCTCAATGCGACCGTTCAGTTCGGTCTCGGCCGCCCGGATCGCTTCCGGGTCGTATGCTTTTATTTTCATACCCGCATCGAGAAACTTCTTAATACATCGGATCGCCGGCGATTCACGAATGTCATCTGTTCTCGCTTTGAACGCCAAACCCCAGACAGCAAGCGTCGTTGTCCCTGCCCGATCTCCGAAGTAATCCAATATCTGCTGGGCAAATCGGTCCTGTTGAGTATAGTTTGCCTGCTGTACCGACTTGGCAATACTCATGGGACAGCCCTGCTGATCTCCCATCTGTATAAGAGCCTGCACGTCTTTGGGGAAACAACTGCCGCCATAACCCACTCCGGCAAACAGAAAAGCATTACCGATCCGCAAGTCACTGCCCACCCCGGCTCTTACTGACTCGATATCGGCGCCGAACTTCTCGCACAACCCGGAAATCTCGTTCATAAAAGAAATACGCGCCGCCAACATCGTATTGGCCACATACTTGGCCATCTCCGCTGAAGCAGGGTCCATAAATAGTATGCGACTGCTCTTACGCATAAACGGCGCATAAAGTTGTTTCATAATCTCCATGACCGCCGGATTAGTGGTACCGATGATCACCCGGTCCGGCTTCATAAAATCGTCCACTGCCGAGCCTTCTTTAAGAAATTCGGGATTGCTTACATAATCGAACGGATGCTCCGTTTTACCCGCCATAACTTCGATAACCTTCCGATGCGTGCCCACCGGCACGGTGCTCTTGGTAACGACGATTCGATAGCCGTCCATCGCCTTGGCGATAGCCTCGGCAACCCCAAGCACCGCTGATATATCCGCCGAACCGTCTTCAGCCGAGGGAGTACCCACTGCCAAAAAGATCACCAGCGAATTCTTTACTCCCTCTCCAAGATCGGTCGTAAAAATCAGTCTCCCTGCCGCCTCGTTGTGCTGAACAATCTCCGTCAGACCAGGTTCATAAATAGGTATTTTGCCTTTCTTGAGATCGCCTATTTTCTTCCTGTCATTGTCCACACATACAACATGGTTTCCACCTTCCGCCAGACAAGCTGCCGCCACCAAACCTACATAGCCGACACCTACCACTGAAACTCTCATTTACGAATTCCCTTCAAATGTTACGATTGGCTCTGCCGGGTATAATGACCCATTGGGTATAATTTTGCGTGCCGGCAACACACAGGAAAAAGTGCTAAATCGCACTGTTGGAATACCACAGGGAGCCTCTAAAAATTGCTTTTGTCACGAGAACGAGCGAAATTTTCGTCAGCGAGGCAGAGGTCAAAAATCGCCGCAGGCATAGTTGAAACTATGTTGAGGACGATTTTTGGCCGATAACGATGCTGACGGAAATTGCAGCCGTTCGTAGTAAAAATGAATTTTTAGAGGTTCTCCACAGACAAAAAGAACTTGTTTTCTATATAAAACGGTAAACTGCGCAAAAACTAGTCCAGATGATATTCCAGCCAATGCACAGCCATCACCCCAAAATCATCCAGATCCACATCACCGTCAGGCTCAAAATCCGATCCATGACAGTAGTTATTGTCCGGCCCGCAATCCTGACGCAGCCAATTCTCGGCGAATTCCGTAAAATCAAAAACATCAACAGAGCAATCACTGTTAAAATCACCAACAACCGGGCCGTCACAAACGGGATCGATAACACTTTCTATCCAATTGGCATAAGAACTAATACGTACCGCAACCAGGTAGTCCGGATACAAAACATCAGGATCGGTATTTTTACGAAACCAGGAGCTTGAATCAATTGGTTCCTCGCCAACGTGTGCCACGCCTCTGGATAACCCGGCCACCTTCCAGAAACCGCCCGATTCAATAAACCACCCACTGCCGGAATCGTATTCCGCCGTTATTCCTTCATAAATTGTAGAATCGCCCTCATTCAAACCGTCAAAGTCACCATAAATGTGGAGAGAATCTGTGCCATCGACTTTATTGGTACACCAGCGCAAAGTAGTATTCCCGGAACCATCCCACCGATAACCATAAACATTCCCGGAACCGACCGGATAGTCGAGCGGCTCACCTCTGCCTTTGCCGTAACCGCCAAGCACCGTATCTTTCCCTCCCTCAGTCCTCCTGTCATACATATCAACATAATCAGAAAGGTTGGCACTGTGCAGTTTCACCACACGCAAATCCACCTCTTCGTCAGGGTGCTCCTCAATCCAATCGATGGTATAGGTTATCCCCTCGATAATTACCAGTGACTGTTCATATCCTAACTGATGCTTGGTGGTTATCACATAGTTCGGCGACACCACCACACACGAGCCGTTACCCTTTACTCCATCTCTGATCCACCGGCCAATTACCGCGTCATTGGGCCTGTCTGTCCAGGTGACTAGGTTCGGCTCAGCTTCCGGATGCCAGACAATGCCCAAAGCACTACCACTCGTCAAAAAAATATCCACTGCAACGGCCAGCATCACCAACCATGACAGATCTTTTGCCCTGTTTGTTTTCTCCACCTTTGTCGTCTCACAAAACCTCTGATGACGGGGCTACTCTAATTAACTGAACCCGGCATTGTACCCATACTGAATGAAAATGTCAAGTAGTAAAAAAACTGCATTATTTTTGAGCCACACGCCAGACACTCCCAGCCGGTTCAAATTCATATTGCTCAAGCAAAAACGACGGACAATAACCCACCACCGGCGAAACCACATATACCCCCCTGTCCGACAATAAATCGGTCATGGTCGTTTCGTCGAACCTTGGAGCACCCTTGCTGCCAACCAAATCGGACACGATCCCAATAGTTGTTCCCTGCTTTTGCACTTCCTGCGCATACAAAAGTGCGTACACCGTTGTATTGTCAGCGTATATAATCGCGTCATCCTCCATCACGGCAAATGCCTCTCTGGCAAATTGCCCCGGTCCGTCGTATCCCCTCTTCCACGGCTGCAGGAACCACTGGTACTCATCTCGGTAAGGAATCTTTCTTTTGGCGCCGATATTCACTTGCAGCTTCTTAGCCAACGACGGCGCCGCCGCATAAACCCCCACCGGCAGCAAAGCGAATATCAACATCAAAACCACAAAAAACCTGGATTGTCTTTTTGTCATGAGAAAATGAGCGCCCAGCCCGATGAACACCGACGCCATACAGTAAAACGGCATGAAAAAAGCATATCTGTCCGGTACGGTATATCGAAAAGCAAACACAAAAAACAATACCAACAACCCCAACAGTACATGGGCAAAAGCCCGGCTCGGAGCTGTTTTGTAGAGCGCATACAACCCGCCGAAAAACAGCAAAACGTTAGGCGTAGGAAAATTGAGCCCCAAAAACATCATATTCCCTTTAACGATTTTCATGGTAATGGCGGTATTAAGAACCTGATGTTGATAACCTCGGCCGAAAACCGCCGAAGCCGCCGTACCGGCCAGATCACCGTTGCGCACAATATCTCTTACGATCAGGTATTCATAAGGCAAAGCGCCCACTATCCAGAATGCGGCTATAATACCAACATGGCCAAATCGGATTTTCTTCTGCAGCAAAAGCCCGCCTACGAAAACCACATAACACACGAACGCTAAAGACGCCCATAGATGGTTGGCCACGGCCAAACCGTTAAGCAGTCCCAACGCGTATAAGTAACCGACACGCCCGCCTCGGCAATACTGTAAAAGCACCACCACCTCTGCCAGGAACAAAGCCGAATGCAATGTATAAACTTCAGCGATGCACGCATGTTGCCAGTGCGTCCAGGACAGACCCAGCGTAATAGCGGCCACCACCGCCGGCAGATTCCGACCCAGCCACAACCGCAGCAGCAGAAACAAATTCGCCACCGCTGCCGCCGCCGACAAAGCCGAAATCAAATTCACCCGGTACGCAAACTCGCCTATCGGTATATGTTTGAAAACGACTCCAATAATATGATAAAGCGGATGAGCCAGCGCCAGACCCAATTCGCCTTCGATATCGTTGTGCCATACGCGATATTGGAACATCCCGCTGTCTTGCCACAATGCCCCGGGCGCACAGCTAACCACATAAAGTGCTCCCGATACGAAAAGCACAACAATATAGCTCAAGAATATCCTGTTTCCGACGGGATTATTCATCAAGGTTTTGCAAAACCTCAGCGAGGCATTTTTGTTGCAGCCGAGTTTTTCGGCGCCAACGGACGAAAATATTCTATCACTTTCGGCAACCCCTTAGCCAGAGTAACCGAGGGATGCCAGTCCAGTTTAGTTCGGGCCAGCGTAATGTCCGGCTGCCGTCGGACGGGATCATCCCGAGGCAGCGGCTTATAGACTATCCTTGAAGAAGAACCTGTCAGCTTAATAATTAATTCAGCGATCTCTTTTATGCTGCGCTCCTCGGGATTGCCCAGATTGACCGGCCCGATGATCTCGTCCTGTTCCATCAGGCGGATCAAACCGTCCACCATATCGTCAATGTAACAGAAAGAGCGGGTCTGAGAACCGTCGCCAAAAATCGTGACATCTTCACCACGCAGCGCCTGAACAATAAAATTGCTCACCACACGCCCGTCGTCAGGGCACATCCTCGGCCCGTATGTATTGAAAATCCGGGCAATGCGAATATCCACGTTATTTTCCCGATGATAGTCGAACATTACCGTTTCCGCCACACGCTTGCCTTCGTCATAACAACTACGCGTACCGATCGGATTGACATTGCCCCAATAGTTTTCTGTCTGAGGATGTTCCACCGGATCGCCATATACTTCCGAGGTCGAAGCCTGCAGCACTCGGGCATTTATTTCCTTGGCTTCATTGAGTGCGTTGATTATACCCTGAACCGAAGTCAGCACCGTCCGCACCGGGCTACGCTGATAATGGATAGGAGAGGCCGGACAAGCCAGATTATAAATCTGATCCACCTCCAGTCGGTACGGCTCGGTCACATCGTGACGATATACTTCCAGATTATCGTCATGCAGAAGATGGCGAATATTATCCTTACTACCGGTATGGTAATTATCAAAAATAATAACAGAGTTGCCTTTTTTGAGCAGTCGCTCCGTCAAATGGCTGCCGATAAAACCGGCTCCTCCTGTAATCAGTATTCGCATCGAAACCTCACTTCACATAAGCCAAAATCAAAATAAAAACCAGCGGGAATCCTGGCCCATATTGCCTTCTTTTCCTGCCGGTCATATTGTATCCTCTCCACCGAGGCGGTCAACCTCAGTGAGCTTTGCCTTGGTGCCTCGAATACCACCAAATAGGCAAACTCCGTCCCCGTCGGGAACCCGCTCAATTGTCATATAACTAGCTATATAACAACCACTTATAGTGCTTTTCGTCCCTGGAACCCTACGGACGCCTCCATCGATCAGTCAATCGGTTCGAGCATATCCGTATCGATTTCCACCGCTGCCGACTGACCCAATATATCCACTTGCAGCAGAATACGGGTCAGATTCTTCTTTTGCTCCACAATACCTTCATAACCCATTAGAGGACCGGCAATTACACGACAGCGATTGCCGGTTTTGAGATATGGATGGGGATCGATTGGCAAACCACTCTTTAACGCCCGATAAATGCTGGTCAACTCACGCACCAGATTCGATTGATCCACCACCTCTATAACATTCGCTATTCGATTGGTAGTCAATGCCTGATGACGTTGCTCAAGCTCCCCGAAAAAAAACAGGTATCCGGTAAACAATGGCAATAATGACTTATAGGTCCTTTGTTTACGTCTCGTTACCTTCTCGCTCAACGGCAGAAAATACGGAGTCTGCCAATGATACAGCGACCAGGCCAGAGCCTTTTCGTTTCGGCTTTTCGTATGGGCCACCCACCACCGACCCGCCAGTTCCTCTTCAAACGCATTTTCAGGGTGAAGTATTGGAGGATTTTCAGATGACTTCAGCATAAAACCTTCCTTGGACACCTTCAATTGTTCGTATTATTGTAGCCAAAAAAAGCAGTAACTTCATTAGTGACAGTATTATACTATCGGCAATACTGCCCCGGAGATTGACCCCGGTTTTGCCAATTAACGTGTCATCCTGTGCTAATAACCGACTGTCCTGATACCAAAAAACCAATCCCAAAACCAATTATCGGCCCTGTTATCTAAACGTCAAGTGATATTACGCCTTGCCCACATCGGCGGTTCCACTATATCAATGCTGAAAATGGCTTTATGCTTGAATCATCCTCTCAGGTAAGGCAGAATACCACTATGAGTAAACCATCGGATTTCGCCAAGATTCTTCCAGGCATTTTTGCTGTCCTGATGGCAAACACGTTATCTATTGTAATAACTGCACTTATCGCAATATCGATTCGCTTGACCGGAGCAAATTGCCCAGAATAACGCCTGTTTCTAGCTTCTCTTTAATTTTATGTGTGGTATTGCCGGAATAATTAGTTTTGACAGTTCTCAACCGATCACCACGGACGAACTGCAACGAATGGCCGCGGCCTTGGTTCACCGCGGGCCTGACGAGTCCGGTATCTATCTCGATAGTCGGACCGGCCATTGTGGACTGGCACATCGGCGACTTTCGATCATCGACCTGGCCGGCGGCCAACAGCCATTGGCTAACGAGGATCAAACCGTCTGGATATGCTATAACGGCGAATGTTACAATTTCCCACAGCTACGCCATGATCTCGAAGCTCTCGGCCACAAATTCAAAACCAATTGCGACACCGAGGTTATCGTCCACCTTTATGAGCAGTACGGTTCGCACTGCGTCGATCATGTCCGCGGAATGTTCGCCTTGGCGATTTGGGACTGCGACCGTCGCCAACTATTCCTGGCACGTGACCGCATGGGCCAAAAACCGCTTTACTACGGCCTGCACCGCGGCCGCTTCATTTTTGCCTCCGAATGCAAAGCCATCTTGAAAATTCACGGCTTCCCCCGTCGCCCGGACCGCCGCGCGATCGGGCAATATCTGCTTCTGCAATACGTACCTTACCCACAAACCGGCTTCGCTGACATCAAACAGTTACCTCCCGCCCACACCCTGACGTTATCCATCGACAACTTTAATAACCCCACGCCGAGTCGATACTGGTCGATACCGACCGAGCCAACCTTCGACGGCAGTATCAGCGACGCGGCTGGGCAGTTACGCAGCGAATTAACCAATGCGACAAAAATGCGGATGATTAGTGACGTGCCGTTGGGCGCCTTTTTATCCGGCGGCCTGGACTCCACCATTGTAGTCGGCCTGATGAGCCGACTGGATAGCAACCGCGTTAAAACCTGCTCTATTGGTTTTGAGGAATCGCTTTACAATGAACTGCCTTACGCCCGACTGGCAGCCAAACGCTTCAACTGCGACCACAGCGAGCGTATGGTTCAGCCCAATTGCCTCGAAACCATAGAAAAACTCAGCTATTATTACGATGAGCCTTTTGCCGACTGCTCGGCACTGCCGACCTTTCATTTGTCACACGTAGCCCGTGCGAGAGTTACCGTAGCGCTCACCGGGGACGGCGCCGACGAGTGTTTCGGCGGCTATGACCGCTACAAGGCAATGAAAATCTCACAGCAGTTCAGCACTGCCCAACTGCTCAAATGGCTCGCACGCCAGCGATTTTGGGATCGCTTGACCACCGGTGAACATCGCTCCCGGCTTCGCAATATCAAACGTTTCGTTCAGGCCGCGCCTTTGCCGCCCTCACAACGCTACCTCAAATGGTTGGCCGTATTCGATCCCGACATGTTCGCCGCCTTGCTGCGAGGCGACGGCTTGACCTCGCCAGGGCAGGACTACCTCGACCACTATTTCAGAAAAAACAATGCGTTTTCATCCGAACCCGACCGTGTCATGGCTCAGGCCATGCTCGCCGACGGCAATACCTACCTGCCAGGCGACCTCAATACCAAGATCGACCGCGCTTCCATGTCGATCGGACTGGAATTACGCTGCCCGTTTCAGGATCACAAGGTGGTCGAGTTGGCTTATTCCCTGCCTACTTGTTATCGACACAGTGGAAAAACAAGCAAGTATGTCTTGCGAAGGGCATGCGCAGACCTGCTGCCCGGAAAAATCAACCGACGGGCAAAAAAGGGGTTCGGCGTACCGGTCGGTCAATGGTTCCGCCGCGAATTGCGACAGATGTTTACCGACACGGTCTTGTCCGCCCGTGCACTCGACCGCGGCTATTTCCAACGACAGGCCATCGAATCGCTTTTGATGGAAAACGACCAAAAACACGACGATCACGGGCATCGTTTATGGTCGCTGCTGATGCTGGAATTATGGCATCAGCGATACATTGACAATGTCCCGACCGTCAAAGACTAATTCTGATGAACCAATCGAATAACATCCTGGTAGTCCTGCCAAACCCAATGGGCGATGCGATTATGTGCACCCCGGCACTGCGACGCCTGCGACAAAGCCTCCCGCACACGCGTATCACCTATATGGCCAATCCCGTCGTCCGGGCCATACTTGACGGCGTACCTTGGGCCGACGATTGGTTGGACTGCGATAAAAGCGGGGTTGCCCTTTGTCACATGCCGTTGCTTGCGGATTTACGTCGGCGCAAATTCGACACCGCTGTTGTAATGCCCAATTCCTTCCGCTCCGCTCTGACGGTTCGCCTGGCAGGTGTCAAAAAACGCATCGGCTATAATCGTGACGGCCGCGGAATATTGCTGACCTGTCCCATACCGGTGCCTCGTCTGCTCAAACGTCGCGCACCGATTTCGATGGGCGATTATTACGGCTTCTTAACCGACAAAGCCATCGAACTCGTGCTCGCCGCCACCGTACCCTCGAATGCCAAAGCGGATAATCGCCTGCAGCTTTTTACCAGCGAAAATGATCGACGAGAAATCGACGAACTGCTCCACCTCTGGAGCCTGACCAACGAAAAATGCATGGTAATAATGGTGCCCGGCGGAGCATTTGGTCCCAGCAAATGTTGGCCCGCAGAAAGATTCGCACAATTGGCCGACAAACTGACCGAGCAGCGATATTGCGTCATCATTTCCTGCGCGCCGAACGCCGCCGAACGTCAAATTGCCGAACAAATCACCTCCCTTGCCGAACAACCTGTTTATAACTTATCTGATAACAGCATCAGTCTGGGTGGGCTTAAGGAACTGATACGGCGTTGCTGTTTGATGATCGCCAACGATACCGGCCCATGCCACATCGCCGCCGCGTTTAACGTGCCGATGGTAACAATTTTCGGCCCGACCGACCCACGCTGGACGGTCACAGGCTATGATAAAGAAATCCGGTTGCGTCTCGATGTTGATTGTCCTCCCTGCCAGAAACCAACCTGCTCACGCGATCATCGTTGCATGACCGAAATCACCGTGGACAATGTGTACGCCGCCGCGAAAAAACAATTATCACCTTCCAGTGCCGCCGCCGCTCAGCAAAACATAAACAATCTTGTTGGCACTTATTATTCCCCGTTCACCGAATCATTTACCCCGTTAAGCAGCGGCATCGGCCTCATCCACAAAGACTACCTGCCACTGCTGGAACAGCAAAACTTGGCAAGCCTGCACGACGTCTTTGCTTATCAGCATGGCCAAAAACTTACCAAGCCCGGCCTGGGAGCACGCCAGCGGTTACGACTGGAGCTGCCGTTGAACAAAAACAAAAAAGTGGTCGTTTACCTGAAACGATACGACTATCCCGGCCCGATCCGGCTGCTCAGGCAATGGCTCAGTCGCCACAGCCGCACCGCCGAGGCCGTATATGATTTCACCGCCGCGATCTCTTTAGCGGAAAACAACATACCCGTCGCACGCCCCATAGCTTATGGCACGCAGTCGCGTCGGCGACGCAGTTTTGTAATGTTCGAGGAGTTACCACACGCCGACGCACTGGAACGACTGCTGCCACAGTGGTCACAAAAGAAAACCGACTACGACTTGCTCAGAAACAAAAAAAAATTACTCAGCCAGACTGCCCAGCTCGTCCGACGCTTGCACAACTGCGGTTTTTGCCATCGCGATTTATACCTCGCTCACATATTCCTTGGCCGGGACCGAACCGCCTGCGAACGATTGAGCCTGATTGATCTGCACCGCGTCTTTACCCCGGCGATTCTACGACGCCGCTGGCAGGTAAAAGACCTGGCACAACTGTACTACTCGGCTCGCACATACTTCACTGCTGCCGACGTAATGCGATTTTTGCTGGAATACTTCCAGTCTGACCGCTTGACAACCGGCCAAAAACGGCTTATTCACGCTGTATATCGCAAAACCCAACGCATTGCCAAACACGACCAAAATCGAATCCGAAAACAGCAAAAGGCACAATAATGAAAATAGCGCTGGTAATAGAACGGTTTAACTTGTTACGTGGCGGACAGGAACGCTCCACATACGAACTGGCCGGCGCCCTGGGCGAGCTCAACCTGGATGTCACATTGGTCGCCGCCCGGATCGACCGACCCGACACCGGCGATCTGCCGTTCAAAACCCGCGAAGTACCGGCCAACGCCTGGACAAGAAGCGGACAACGACGAAATTTCGAACAAAATGTGACCCGCTATTTTGCCGAAAGTGATTACGACATCGTGCACAGTATGATCCCATTGCCAATAGCACACGTCTATCAGCCCCGCAGCGGCAGTATCTTATACAGCGGAAAACGCCATGCCGCCTCGTACGAATGTCCACTGATGGCAAACTTCAAGCGGGCAACGTCGATATTGAACCGCGCTCGGCAGGCCTGGATAGCAAACGAGCGAAAACTATCTCAGGCACCCGACGGCCCTGTAGTGGCGGCCCTTAGCAACTACGTAGCCGAACAGTTCAAAACAGAATACGGCTTGCACGAAAATCGAATCCACCTGGTCCGCAACGGCGTGCGGATCGATTCTTTCCGCAGTAACGAAACAAAAGAACAAGGCCGAAGGTTAAGACAATTATTCGACAAAAAAGACAACCTGGCGATTTTCCTGTTCGCCGCTGACGACCCTCGCCGTAAAGGGCTAAGCTGGCTCCTCAAAGCGGCCGCTCAGACAGCAACCATGCTGACCAAAAACGAGCGCGATTTCCGGATTATCGTCATCGGCGGCAAAAAAATCCTACCATACCGCAAGCAGGTACTGGCAACCACCATCGAAAAGCGGATACTGTTCTTAGGTTCGACACAGCAGATGCCGCCCCTGATACAAATGTGTGACGCCGTGGTCCTGCCAACCTACGACGACCCATGTTCCAGGCTGATTATGGAAGGTCTTGCCTCCGGCAAACCGGCAATCACCACCAGCTACAACGGAGCAGCCGAATTCCTGGCCAACGGCAAATATGGAATCATCATCGAAAACTGCCCCGACACCGCGGCACTTGCCCAGGCCCTGCTGCAACTATGCGACCACCGCCAGCAACAACAAATGTCCCAGGCAATCGAATCCGACCACTTATACCAACAAGTCTCAATGCAAAGACACGCCCGTGAGCTACTAACCCTCTACAAAAAACTGCTCCAAAAAAAATTGGCGTTCGATGTGAAATCATGAAAAAATGGAGGGGAAGGATTGAATTATGAAAGTACGTACAGCTCTCTTTTTCTTATACTTCTGCGTCTTGCACGCGGGATTTATTCAAGCCGATGAACGGGCGGACTATATCCGTGAAAATTACACGAAATATGAAAAACGAATCCCAATGCGCGACGGCGTAAAACTCTTCACCGCTGTTTATGTGCCGAACGACACCTCGAAAGAATATCCGATGCTGTTGTTACGCACTCCCTACAGCATCAGTCCATACGGACCCGACCTATACAAAGACAAAATCGGACCACATGAAGCATTCGAAAAAGAAGGTTTCATCTTTGTTTATCAAGACGTGCGTGGCCGTTTTATGTCGGAAGGAAGCTTCGCTCACATGACTCCGCACATCGCGGATAAGAAAAGCAATGCCGATACGGATGAAAGTACCGACACCTATGATACGATTGACTGGCTCGTGAAAAATGTCCCAAACCACAACGGCAGGGTTGGCCAATCGGGCATCTCTTATCCGGGATTTTACACGTCCGCCGGGTCTATAGATTCCCATCCCGCCTTAAAGGCGATCTCTCCACAGGCTCCCGTTACCGATTTATATTGGGATGACGTTTACCGTAACGGAGCCTTTCTGCTGGCGCATTGGTTCAAATTTATGAATAGCGTTGGACAGGAACGACAAGGACTTATAGAGAAATGGCCCGATCCCATCTATGAGATTAAAACGACAGACGCTTACAAATTCTTCATGGATGTGGGACCATTGAAAAATATCAATGAATCATATTTCAAGGAAAAATCGCAATTCTGGAATGATCTCATTCGCCACCCCAATTACGACCAGTTCTGGCAAAAACGAAATATCCGCCCACATCTCAAAAACATCGAAGCGGCCGTAATGGTTGTCGGTGGACTGTTCGACGGGGAAGATTTGTTTGGATCGTGGCATACATACGAAACAATTGAGAAACAAAATCCCGATACATTCAATATATTGGTTATGGGCCCCTGGTTTCACGGAGGCTGGCACCGCAGCGAGGGAAAAGATTTGGGAGATATGGATTTCGGATATCCCACCTCAGAATACTTTCAAAAAAATGTCGATTTACCTTTCTTTAACCACTTCTTGAAAAACGAAAAAGGCGAATTGCGCCTGCCGGAAGCCTTGATGTTTGAAACCGGCGCCAACCGCTGGCGACAATTCGACCAATGGCCGCCGGCATCCGCAGAGAAGACGCGCTTCTATTTCCACAACGCCGGCAGATTATCATCTGAAAAACCCACCGAAAATGCCGACGCTTATGATTCCTATATCAGCGACCCGGACAAACCGGTTCCTCATACAAAAGATAATTCGCAGTGGCTGAACAAAACATTTTACACTGAAGACCAGCGGTTTGCTTCACGCAGGCCGGATGTATTGGTATATCAAACCGGCATTCTTGAAGAGGACCTCACTTTAGCCGGGGCCATCCACGCAAATCTCTTTGTTTCCACTACCGGAACGGATTCGGATTGGATAGTAAAATTGATCGATGTCTTTCCTGACAATTTGGAAGAAAAATCAAATCAACAAAACCTCATTCGCGCCGAAGTGTTTCGCGGCCGTTTCCGGGAAAGTTTTGAAAGGCCCCAGCCTTTTACACCCAACGAGGTCGCTGAAATTTCATTTGAATTGTTGGATGTCTTCCACACCTTCAAACGCGGACATCGAATCATGATACACGTACAAAGTACATGGTTCCCGTTTATAGATCGTAATCCACAGAAATATGTGCCGAATATCTTTGAAGCACAGCAGGACGATTTTATCAAAGTAACCAATCGCGTCTATCGATCCAGCCGCTATCCCAGCAATATCGAAGTCGCCGTCTTACACCAAATGTTTTAATGTGCGGCAGGGCCGGATGAACACATTGTTTACCAACCTCCTGATTCCTCATTTTTAATTCTCACCCCCCACAACTATTTTATTTATTTTGACTTTGACAACGAATATTAATGGCTGTACAATAATCGATGTGCACGTGTGTACATAACGCATTGTCGGCAGACATGATAAGGAAGTATCTGCCATGAGACAGCTTTGAGGAACCGGAAATGTATTTATACCGAATAGTATTACCATTAACGATAGCCGTTATAATTTTATTGACGTATGCCGCTGGCCTGTCTGGTGAGTTTGTCCCGTGGGATAGTCTTATCGACAATTCCTGGCTGGAGGTCGCGCCTCCTGATGTGTTGATGCACACGGTTAACGCCGGATCCTACGAACTCGGATTTGACATTTTCAGGACGGATGGTGGCGCTCGCGGCATGAATGCCCTGAAATTTGCCGTCGGCTTAGAAAACACAGGACATCATACCACCTCCAGCCTATCCGGCAGTTTTGATGTCGAAAATACCGGGGGCACTCACATTTTTGATGACTTGCTGCTATTGGTTGTTGTTGACGCCAATTCATTGGATTCTGATTTTTCATTCTCGATTGCCCAGGACTGCAATGGCATTGACTGCAACGATCTCTATTATTTTGACAATAATCTTGATTTCAGCTATTACGACCCTGATTTATTAGGTTACGATACGGGCCGTCCCAGCGGGTATTACTTTATGACTTCGCCATCCAGCGAACCAGTCAGTTATCTCTTTGACAGTGGAATGGTTACGCTATTTGCCTTTGAGAACGTGTACTTAAAGCCGCGTTCTTATGCCAACAACCGTGTCACCATTAACTATCATTTCTGTAATCTTCACAGTACAGCCGTATTCAGTGTTTACGGATACGACTCACTGTGCGATGGAATCTATCATACCAATCGTGCCATACCGGACAATAATGATCCTGTCGCTGATGTTTCCACCTTTGCAGTTGTTCCGCAGCCATCCTGGGCTGACTTCGATGAAGACTGGGATGTGGACCTGGCCGACTTTGCACAATTTGTCTCATACTGGCTCGATAGCCCATGTAAAGACCCAAATGAACCGTGCCACAGGGTCGATGTTAACGAGGACAACATTGTAAATATGGGCGATTTTGCCGAGTTCTCCAGGCATTACCTTGACAATTCCTGCCCGTAACTGCTTATTGGAAAAGATGTTATGGCCGCCATCTTGAAAATTCAAAGAAATTGCTGAATTAAACTTGACCGAATGAATTGGGTTTGATAAACTAATGGCCGATATGCACAGCCTTGCATATCGACTTGCTTTATTTTGCGGATGTTTCTGTGTAAATTAAAAGGAGTAAACTTTCGCACTTTTTATAGAGGTTTAAGCCGCTGGAGCTAGGGCTTCCAGCAGGAACTCGAATTTTTTATCATGTACGGCAGAAACACCGAACATAGCTTTTATTCTTTTGGTCCAA